>Ga0326597_10000167_pt1 | contig 120128 bp, 106 predicted proteins | sample RVTome_12_FD_203789 | JGI IMG/M metagenome (GOLD analysis project Ga0326597, IMG submission 203789) | Soil microbial communities from uranium-contaminated site in the Upper Colorado River Basin, Wyoming, United States - RVT100D185 | ecosystem: Environmental > Terrestrial > Soil > Contaminated... | reverse complement strand
GCCGACCTTTGCAGGTCGGCGTGAATCAAATCAACGCGTTAAGCTAAAATCGACCCGCGAACCGCTTAAGTCGGGCTAGGACCGTCGCCGAACAGCGAAGTTGAGGCCGAATTTTGCCTGGGCCCGTAGCCCTCCAGACCATGCGGGCGGCGGCTCCGCGGCGGGCGCCGCCGAGGACGGCGCGTCGCCCGCCTCTTGGCGCCGGCGCTCCGGGCGAAAGTTCAGGCGGCTTCGCGCCGTACCGGCGCAGGCGCCCCGGCTTCGCTATTGGCGGCGGAGAGGGGGCTGTTCTGGCCCGCGACCTGCCGGCGTGTCGGCGCGGCGCGGCCGTTCATCTCTGCAATCAAGGAGCCGATCTCGCTGCGGCGCAAGCCGATGTCGGCAAGCGTGCGGTCGTCCAGTCGGGACAGGGCGTCATACTGCGCGCGCCGCTGCTCCCAGGCAACGATGGCTCGGCCAAGATGGCGGAAAAGACCTTTGCCCTGGCGGGCCAGGACGGCGTGGTTGAGGTGCATCTGTCACCCTCCGGCTCTGGTGATCACTGTCGTTTCCATAGAAATCGGCATGACCGGCGCCGGCGACAAACGATTAGTTCTTGGCTCAGCTATTAGGGAATCTATTGCGAGAGCGCCAACTTGCCGGCGCTTCCGTCCTGCGGGCGCGGCTCGCGGCAAGTTGCGCTATACTGCGCCGGCAGCCAGCCGAGGGAGGCCCGAATGAGCAAGAAGACGTTCCGAACGGTCAACGAGGCGACCGTCTTTACGCTGCCCTGGGAAGTGGCAATCCGGGAGGGCCTGTTCCGGGTCGCCGATCTCGACGTCGAGGTGGCGCCGAAGAATTCGGCCAACACGGCCTTCGACATCCTGGCGCGGGACAAGGAAGCCAGCTTCAACGACACGCGGCTGGATTGCTATGACGCCTGCGAATGGGGTGTCATCAAGCGAGTGGGCCTGGACCAGCATCGGCCGTCGAAGATCGTGCGGATGCGGGAATCGATCACCGCAATGGGGATCGTCGCACGCAAGGATACGGACCATGTGCTGCCGGACGACTTGGCCCGCGTCCCGGTCGGGATTCAACACGCGACCGGCTCCCATTACATGACCCTGAAGCTGCTCGAGGGCTTTCTGCGCCGCGACGAGATCGCGCCCGTGCACGTCGGCGGTCCGGCCCTGCGGCTGCAGGCGCTGATCGACGGCAAGGTCGAGGCCGCAACCCTGATGGAGCCGTTCCTCAGTTGCGCCCTGAAGCGTGGCCATCGGTTGATCGTCCAGGGCTTCTATAACGGCCTAGTGGCGGTGCCGGCGGATTACGATGCCGACCTGCTGCAGCGGATCTACGCCCAGCTTGACCGCGCCGTCGATCTGATCAACGCCGACATGACCAAATATGCCGGCATGCTGCTGGCCGACCTGCCGGAGGACATGCGGGCCGGCATGAGCGTTGCCGACCTCAGGCTCGATAATCTGCGTTACATCCATGCCCGGCCCTACCGCCGCGAGCGCTATCGCCGGGAAGCCGGGTGGATGGCCGATTGGGGCATGCTGGAGGAAGGCGCCAAACCCGAACTGGTGGTCGCCTGAGAGCGCCGCCGCAACCCCGGCAGCAGCCAAGACGGCGCGGCTTAGGCCGGCGTCACATCAGTCTGGTCGGGCCCGGAGCGGAAATGCGCCCAGCGCTCGCGACCGCCGCGGTTGTCGATGACATTGGTCAGCGCCGAGACCGGGCGCCGGTCGAAGCGGGTGCCGGCGTCGCTGCCGAGTTGCGCCGCCGCGTCGTCGAAGGACAGCGCGTCCCGGTAGGCCCGCGGGCTGACCATGGAGACGAAGGCGTTGGCCACCGCGATGATGCGGGCGCCGACGCTGATCGCCTCGCCGCTGAGCCCGGCCGGGTAGCCGGTGCCGTCCCAGCGCTCCTGCAGGTGACGCAGCGCGTCGGCCACCGGCAAGTCGAAGTTCACCTCTTCGACCATGTCGGCGGTGTGCAGCAGGCTCTCGCGCACCAGATTGAACTCCTCTTCGGTCAGGCCGGTGGTCTTGGTCAGCACCTCGGGGGGCACCAGGATCTTGCCCAGATTCATCAGGTTGCCGGCGATGTCGACGGTGCGCTGCACCTGTTCCGGCTCGCCCATCTCCTCGGTGATCGCCACCGCGACCTCGGCCACGCGCTGTGATTGGTCCGCGGAATAGGGGTCGCGCCGGTCGACCAATCCGACCAGGGTGCTGACCAGGGCCCGCATGGTGCGCTCGCGCCGGGCCCGCTCGCTGACCGCTTCGGTGATGTCCTGGACGATCACCAGCACCCCGGGCGGATGGTCGCGGTCGCCGCGCAGCGGGATGTGATCCGACATCACGGTGCGCGTCTCTTCGCCCTCGCCGAAGCTGTGCATGCGGTTGGCGGGCTGACCGCTGCGTATCACCTCGGCATTGATTTCCTGATAGATCTTGGCCCGGACCGGGCCGATGACGCTGGCCATGGTCTTGCCCAGCATCTCATCCTGGCTGACCCCGGTGCCCTCGGCGGCCTTGGCGTTGGCGAAGGTGTAGCGGCCGTCCTCGGTAACGGCAAAGACTGCCGTCGGCTGGCCATCGGTGACCACACGCAGGAACTTGGAGAAATTCTCCAGCCGCTCGTTGGCGAGGCGGAAGCGCTCCGCCGCCTGCGCCGCCCGTACCGAGGTGCCGTGACGCCAGACCGCGACAATGGTCACGGCGACGCCGACGATGACCAGGATCAACGTGGTCAGCAAGGTCGTCTGGCGGCGGTCGCTCTCGGCCAGGGCCTCGGCGACGTCGATCTTGCGGACCAGGAACCAGGGTGCGTCGGCGACGGCCCGCCCGGTCACCAGGACCTGGTTGCCGAGGTAGTCGCGCTTGCTCTCGAAGCCGCCCGGCTTATCGATGACGAAGGCGTCGGCGAGCTCGGGCGTATCCACCGCCAGGCGCCGCACCAGAGGCTTGGTGCCGTCGCTCAAGGGCGAGAGGTACTCGATGGTGGCGTCGGCCCGGCGGACCAAATAGCTCTCCGCCGTCTGCGCCGTCTCGCCCGGTTGCTTCAGGCGATCATAAAGATCATCACCGACGACGCGGACGCCGACGACGAAGCCGATGTTCTCGCTTGAGCCGGCGTCGGCCTGGATGCCGTAGACCGGGACCACGAAGCCAATGGTCGGGTTGCCGCCGGGGCCTTGATAGATGTCCACCAGCGCCCGCTGCCCTTCGCCGGCCAGGGCGAGCGCGCGGCGCAGCCTCGGTGTCAGCGCCGGCATGGTGTCGGTCGAAACCACCGGGTTGCCGGCGGCATCGACGAGGCCGATACCGGCCTGGCCGGAAAGCTCAATGTTGGCGGCGACCGTCGGCTCGCGCTGCGCCGGCACGAAGCCGTCACGCGCAGCGGTGGCGTTGAGCAGGTTGCGAAGATAGCCGGCCTCGGCCAGGGCGTCCTGGGTGCCGCCGCCGCCGAGCGAGATCTCGGTCATGTAGAGTTGCAGCGACGCGTTCTCGGCCAGGCTCTGCATGGTGTCGAACTGCTGCTCGAGCCAGCGATTGACCTCGGCGGTGCGGCTGTCGGCGACGATGCCGAGGCGGATCTGCCATTGCTGCAGCTCGCGTTGGCGCTCCTTGTCGACGAACGCGATGACCAGACCGATGCCGAGCACCACGGCGCCGACCAGCACCGCCGCCGCGAAGCCTATGACGACCCGTGTCCGCGAGCCGCCCTGGCCGTCCTGTCCACTATCCTGGCTCATTTCCCCCTACCCTGACGCGATCCTGCCTGTGTCGCTGAGCCCGCGGCCGCCGCCAGATTATAGGTGCCGCTCCGGGGCACAGCAACGCGCCCGCCCAGCCGCCCTGCGGATGCCAACCGGAGGGGTTCATAATTGCGGCCCGTTGCCAATATAATCAGGCCAGGGGCGATGCGGGGTAGGGCTGTGGTGAAACGGAGGCGAAGGCTCGGTTTCCGTCTGCCGGCGCGGGCGGCGCTCGTTGCCTGCACGGCGGCTGCGGCGCTGCTCGCCGACCCGACGGGCGGCGGCGGGGGCTCGCGCGCCGAGGCCAATGTCGGCATCTTCGGCTACCTGGAAACCAGGCGCGAAGGGCTCGAAGCCTTTCCGAAGTGGACCGGCGCCCTTGAGCGCTATTTCCAGGAAAAGGCGCAGACCGCGGGCAACTGTGCCGCCAAGGAGTTCAACCGCTGTCATTACGAGAAGTGGACCGGCTTCCTCGACAGCGTCAAGGGCGATCCGCCCGAGCGCCAGCTGAAGAAGGTCAACGACTTCATGAACAAGGCGCGCTACATCCTCGACCCGATCAACTGGGGGGTGCAGGACTATTGGGCGACGCCGGGGCAGTTCTTCGACAAATACGGCGACTGCGAGGACTATGCCATTGCCAAGTACCTGTCGCTGATCGCCCTCGGCTGGGACCCCAAGGTGTTCAGGATCGTCGTCGTACAGGACCTGAACCTGCGCATACCGCACGCCATCCTGGCGGTTTATCAGGACGACGGTGTGGTGCTGCTCGACAATCAGATCGCCATCGTCGTCGACGCCGGCCGGATCCGCCACTATCGGCCGATCTTCTCGCTGAGCGAGACCGGCTGGTGGCGCCACGCCCCGGCCGCAGCCGCCGGCGGCAAGCCGCGCCCGCGCAGGGGCTGACGACGGTCGGCGCAAGCTTGCCAAGGCGCCGCCCGGCCCCTATCTTGCGCCCCGCCCGCCAGGGTCTCGGCGCCGCAGTAGCTCAGGGGTAGAGCAACTGATTCGTAATCAGTAGGTCGGGTGTTCGATCCACCCCTGCGGCACCATTTGATTCTATGAAAACAGCAACTTGAGTATCTTTTTCGAACGGCGATGTTCTGTTGTGGCTGTTGTGTCCGTATCGTGTCCGCTGGGTGGCTAAACCGCCGGTCAACAGGCCGCTGAGCGCTTTGAACGTTCGATAGAGCGATTCGGGTGCGTCAGGTGATTTGCGACGGGCTCGGGAGCGTCCGTCATCTGCAGAGCCGGCAGAAGGCCGAGCTGCCCGTGGCAAGGTTGCGGCTTCGGATCGCGCAGGGTGAGCGAGGAACCTTGAGGGATTCGAACACACAGCGCCGGACCGTGCCAGCTCAGCGTAGTATACAATCTTTGTACACAGTCGAGAATTGGCTGTCACTTTGATCTGAGGCTCAGGCCTTGCTCGCCCAGTACTGGAAACAAGCCACAATCCGGATCTCCGTTAAGTAACAAGCGCAATCTTAGAAGCGGCGTTGTCCTCGCGCGATTGCGCCAACTGTTGTGACGACCAATCGACCCACTTATTCTGGGAATCATTCGGGGGTCCCTGGCAGACCGGCTTCAGAGGGTCGTTCGCCAGCCCGTCACCAATTCAGTGATACAAAACAGGGAAAGGGAGTCCGTTCCTGCTCAAAGTTAGCGCAATAAAATCGCAGTTTCCTGCCGTGATCCTATCCAGAGACGGGTTCCTCACGCCATTAGGCATCCGCGTCGATATCCGTTAGGAATGTCGAGAAGCTCCCGAGACGGCTCGCTCAAATGTTGTAGCTTCCAACGTCACATACGCCGCAGCACCGCCCATAGCGCATCTCCCGCAATTACTTCTCGCTCGACTATGACCAGCATGTGACCGTGGCCGGCGTTCGCATCGCCCGCGCCCTGATGGCAACCGAAGCGGTGCGCCATCACGTCGATCACGAGATCAGGCCCGGCGCGGACGTGTGCAGCGACGACGAGATTCTCGACTACTGCCGCTCCACCGGCATGGCCGTCTACCACCGCGTCGGCACCTGCAAGATGGGCCACGGCCGCCTGACTGTCGTCGGTGACCGCCTGCGGGTGCGCGGCGTCGCCGGCTTGCGCGTGATCGATGCCTCGGTGATGCCGACGATGACCAACGGCAACACCCACGCGCCCGCCATGATGATCGCGGAGCGCGGCGCGGACCTGATCAAGCAGGCGGCGCGCGGCACAATGACGCCCTGAGTAGCGCGTCCACGTGGACGCGAGCGCAGTCGATCACCGGAAAGCCGCACTCAGCGCCCTCGAAGGCGAGGCAAAGGTCGGTGCCCGCCAGGACCACGACCTCGGCCCCCTGCTCGCGGCAGAGGGAGGCGCCAACTCGGAAGAACAGTTCGCGTTGCGTCTCGCTGACGCGGCCGGCCCTGGCCATCGCCACGTAGGCCTCATGCGTCGCCGCCAGGTCATCGCCAGACGGCAAGACCACATCGAGCTCGGGCACCGCGCCGTAGAGCCGGGATTCCATGACGGTGCGCGTGCCGATCAGGCCGACACGGCCAACTTTCAGGCGGGCCAGGGCCGCCGCCATCTCCGGCACCAGATTGAGCAGGGGCAATGGCGAGATCTGCATCAGCTCGCGGATGCAGAAGTGCCCGCCCATCGAGGTCACGGCGGCGAGTTCGGCCCCGGCCGCGGCCAGTCGGTCAATCAACTGGCAAAAGATTTCCGCTTGCCGCCGCGCATCGCCGGCGTTCAGGTTGGCAACGAATTCGCGCCCGTCCGCCTGCACGATCGTGAGGTCCAGCGGCCGTTCTTCGGTGGCGTAGGCATCCACGAGCCCGCGGTAGTAAAAGACGGTCGCGGCCGGACCGATGCCGCCAATCAATCCGATGTGCACTCACATCTCATTAGTGGTTGCGATCCATCCACGGGAAATACTCAAGCCTTCGTCCAGGCAGTTAGCGACGCTACATGCCTTTCGATCCACCTCAAGGTCATGGTCTGAGCCAATCAGCCGCAGGCGTGTCCTGAGCCAATCGACCATTGGTCCGAGACCAATGGGGCATTTCTATCCATCTAGCTTTCAAGCGCAATGTAGCCACGCCGCGAGATTCTTGAAAGCTTGATTATTTTGTCGGCCTCTTCCGCCAGAGGTACGCAATCGCAACCGCGGATATGAACGCCGCGACAAAAGAAGCGAAGATTCCATAAAATACCGCTTCGCTCCATGCGGCCCATATCGCCACTATGCTGAGCACCATGATCAGGCCGAGAATAGTCAGAATTACATCGACCATATTTGGCGGTCTCCTTTACCCGTAGCGGCTACAGCCACTCAGTTATTTCTACGACAACAGATCGGTGTTTGTACGACAACAGATCGGCTACCCCGCTTCTAACCAATCGGCACAAAAACAAACGATTTCAGTGCTGCGAACTGCATTCCCTCCGCACGCTGCGGCTACGCCTTTGCCTCGCACTGCCGATATTCGACCAATGGCAAGGCCTAACCAGTAACGCCGCCCAACGATTCGGTAATTGATGAGGATCAAAGTCTTTCCGGCCAGCCTGCCTGAGCCTTAGACGTCGGAAAGGCTGAGAGAATGTTCGAAGTGCGCATCCACGGGCGTGGCGGACAAGGTGTCGTGACCGCCGCCGAGTTGTTGTCGATCGCTGCTTTCCTGCAAGGCAAGCGCGCTCAGGCCTTTCCCAGCTTCGGCTCGGAGCGGATGGGCGCGCCGGTGGTTTCATATTGTCGCATCGATGACAAAGAGATCAGATTGCGCGAACCCATTCTCGAGCCGGACGCACTGATCATCCAGGATCCGACGCTGCTGCATTCGGTCGACGTCTTCTCCGGCGTAAAAACGGATGGCTTCATTCTGATCAATTCGACGCGTGGTTTTCAGGAGCTTGGCATTGCGGATCTTGTGAGGCGCTTCCCGCCCCATCATGTCCGCGAAGTCGCCGCGACCGACTTGGCCAGCAAGCACGTCGGACGACCGGTGCCAAACGCAGCACTTCTGGGCGGTTTTGCGGCAATCATCGGCTGGCTGGATTTGAGCTCGGTGGAACAGGCGATCAGCCAGAAGTTTCCCGGTGCTGTCGGCAGGGCCAATGTCGCAGCGGCCCGCGAAGCCTACGAGCTGGTCCAAGCCGCTGAAGGAAAGGCGCATGCTGCAGCAAATTGAAGGTTCCCAGGCCGTCGCCGCCGCAGTGGCTCTCTGCCGTCCGAATGTCGTCTGTGCTTATCCGATCACGCCGCAGACCCATATCGTCGAGGGCATCGGACGGATGGTGAAGCTGGGTGCGCTTGAGCGCTGCGAGTTCATCAATGTGGAATCGGAATTCGCCGCCTTGTCGGTAGCCATCGGTGCTTCGGCCGTCGGTGCCAGGGCCTACACGGCGACGGCGAGCCAGGGCCTGCTGTTCATGGCCGAAGCCATTTACAACGCGGCGGGACTGGGGTTGCCCATCGTCATGACCGTAGGCAACAGGGCGATCGGCGCGCCGATTAACATTTGGAACGATCACAGTGACAGCATGGCGGTGAAGGACGCCGGTTGGATCCAGTTCTATGCCGAAGACAACCAGGAAGCGGCAGATCTACATATTCAGGCATTCAAGCTGGCCGAAACGCTGTCGTGTCCCGTCATGATCTGCATGGACGGCTTCATCCTGACCCACGCCTATGAGCCTATCGATGTTCCCGTCCAAGAGAAGGTGGATGCGTTCCTGCCGACCTTCGAACCGGTCCAGCAGCTCGATCCCTCCGATCCCTATTCGATCGGCGCCATGGTGGGCCCCGATGCCTTCGCCGAGGTCCGCTATCTGTCGCATCAGAAACAGGTGGAGGCCCTGACGCAAATTCCGCTAGTGGCCCAGGAATTCGCTGACCTCTTCGGCCGTGGGTCCGGTGGCTTGCTCAAACCTTATCGCGTCGACGGCGCGGAGACGATCGTCGTCGCCCTTGGCTCGGTGAACGGCACGATCAAGGACGTGGTCGACACGGAGCGCGATGCGGGCGCTAGCATCGGCTGTGTCAGCGTCTGTTCCTTCCGACCGTTCCCGCTCGCTGAGCTGCGTGCGGTCCTTGCAGGCGCGAAACGGGTGATCAGTATTGAGAGAAGCCTCGCACCAGGGCTGGGTGGTCCACTGGCTTCGAATATCCGAATGGCGCTGCGTGGCAATGACATCCCTGTTTACACCGCAATCGCAGGCCTAGGCGGGCGCGCGATTACCCGGCGATCGCTGGCTGAGCTGTTCCGGCGTGCGGCTCGCGACAACCTGGAGGATCTCACCTTCATGGATTTGAACTGGGACGTAATCCATGAACAGATGGCCCGCGCTCATGAGACGCGCCATTCCGGCCCGATCGCCGAGAACCTTCTGAGAGCCCTGAACCCCGGCTTGGTGCAGCGGATTTCTTGATGCCAGAGGCACCTCCATGAGCGACGAAACAGCCATTCAGAAGGTCAAGTTCTATCAGACTGGGACGCACACTGTCGGGAACCGTCTGATGGACGAGAGCCGCCGGACCGTGCAGGCCTCGATCGATCGATCCAACGCGATCACCTCGGGTCATCGAGCCTGCCAGGGTTGCGGCGAGGCGCTGGGTGCGCGTTATGCGCTGGACGCGGCGATGCGGGCCACCAACGGCAAGATGGTCGCTGTCAACGCAACCGGCTGCCTCGAAGTCTTCACGACACCATATCCGGAAACTTCATGGCAGATCCCTTGGCTTCATTCACTGTTCGGGAACGCACCGGCGGTTGCTGCGGGCGTTGCGGCCGGACTCAGAATGCGCGGTCTTGCGGACGTCAAGGTAGTGGCTCAGGGCGGCGATGGTGGAACCGCCGATATCGGTTTCGGCTGTCTTTCCGGCATGTTCGAACGCAACGACGACGTGCTCTACGTCTGCTACGACAACGAAGCCTACATGAACACAGGCGTGCAACGCTCGTCGGCGACGCCGCCTGCGGCGCACACCACAACCACCCCTGCCGTTGGTGCAGCACCGGGCAATGTTTTCGGGACGGGAAAGAACCTGCCGCATATCGCGATGGCCCATCACATCCCTTACGTCGCCACCGCGAGCGTCGCAGACCTGCACGACCTCGAAGCGAAGGTGACCAAGGCGATGTCGATCAGCGGCGCGCGCTACATCCACATCATGGTGCCTTGCCCTCTCGGCTGGGGTTCGGCGCCTGAGGACACCATCCGCATCGCGCGTCTCGCGGTTGAGAGCGGGTTGTTCCCTCTCATCGAGGCCGAGCACGGCCGCGTGGTTCGAGTGAAGAAAATTCGCCGAAAGGTGCCGGTCACGGATTACCTGCGGCTGCAGCGGCGCTTCGCGCACCTCTTCGAAGAAAACGTTGCGCCAAATGAGCAGGTCGCCCGGCTGCAGGAAATCGCTGATTCCAACATCGTGCGATATGGACTTCTTGCCGCGGAAGAAAGTCCATGAGCAAGAGCAACCTTCCCTTCGCGATTACCCTGGATCCTGGCACCAGCCTTGCCAATCAGACCGGGACGTGGCGGACCATGCGGCCGCTTTACATCGACCGCTTGCCGCCTTGCAACAATGCCTGTCCGGCCGGAGAGAACATCCAGAAGTGGCTGTATCACGCCGAAGAAGGAGACTACGCAACGGCGTGGCAGGTGCTGATGCAGGACAACCCGCTGCCCGCAGTGATGGGCCGGGTCTGTTATCATCCCTGCGAGGACGTTTGCAATCGTGGCCAGTTGGACGAGGCCGTAAGCATCCATGGGGTGGAGCGCTTCCTGGGCGACTACGCGATCGAACAGCGCCTGCAGCCGATCTTCGAAGCCGAGCCGAGCGGCAAACGCGTACTGGTGGTCGGGGCCGGACCTAGTGGACTGTCTGCCGCCTATCATCTGACGCGTCTGGGCCATGAAGTGACAATTCGCGAAGCCGGTCCGATGGCCGGCGGGATGATGCGGTTCGGCATCCCGAAGTACCGCCTTCCACGCGCCATCCTCGATGCGGAGATCCGGCGCATCGTCGGGATGGGCGTCGAGCTGGTCCTGAATAGTAAAGTCGACGACATCGAGAGGTGCTTCTCCGCCGAGGGCTTCGACGCGGTTTTCGTCGCGGTGGGTGCGCATCTGGCCAAACGCACCGAGATCCCCGCGCACGCTGCGGGCAAGATCCTTGATGCGGTTTCGCTGCTTCGCGACGTCGAGATCGGAGCCGAGCCGCCCCAACTTGGACGCCGGGTTGTAGTCTACGGAGGCGGCAATACGGCGATGGACGCCGCCCGGACGGCCAAACGGTTGGGCGCCGACGAGGCCATGATCGTCTATCGCCGCTCGCGCAAGGAGATGCCGGCACACGACTTCGAGGCTCGCGAGGCCGAGGAAGAGGGCGTCATAATCCACTGGCTGAGGACCATCAAGCAGATCGACGCGACCGCATTTACCGTCGAAAAGATGGTGATCGACGCGGATGGCCGGCCCCAACCGACCGGTCAGTTCGAGACCTTGCAGGCCGACACCTTGATCCTGGCATTGGGACAGGATGTCGACACGCGCTTTTTGGAGCGCGTGCCCGGCGTCGAAATTGCCGCCGATGGAATGGTTCGTGTTGACGAGCGGATGATGACGGGCCGCGAGGGCCTGTTCGCTGGCGGCGACATGGTGCCGGCCCAGCGCACCGTGGCCGTCGCGATTGGCCACGGCAAGAAGGCTGCACGTCATATCGACGCTTGGCTCAGGGGCGGACACTACGAGAAACCGGCAACACACGAGAGCGTCGAATTCGCGCATCTCAATACCTGGTACTACGATGATGCGCCGCGGCGCGTGCAGGACCAACTCTCCCTCGTGCGCCGCCAATCGAGCTTTGACGAGGTGATGCGGGGCTTCGACGAGGAGAACGCATTGTTTGAAGCCAGGCGCTGCCTCTCTTGCGGCAACTGCTTCGAATGCGACAACTGCTACGGCATCTGCCCGGACAACGCGGTCATCAAGCTCGGCCCGGGCGCGCGTTTCCGCTTCGACTACGACTACTGCAAAGGCTGCGGTATCTGCGCCGCGGAATGCCCCTGCGGGGCAATCATGATGGTGTCAGAAACGCTCTGATTTCTCGAAGATCCGACGGCACCTTGACGAGTGCGCGGCCTGCCTCTCGCAATCTTTGTCGCATTCCCGAGGAGCATTTATCGGACCATAAACTCTCCAATTGAGCCGATTATCGCCTGTTACTTCGAGCATGCGGAATTGATCCCGGTCAAGGGTCGGTCCTTGAATTGACGCAAAATTGCCTATCATGGGAATCCATGGTCACGCTCGCCGCCCTAATGGTCGGAGTCATCTATCCTGCGGCCTCGATCGTTCGCGAGAAGGAGTCAGGCACGATCGAGCAGTCGCCGGTGACCCCGACCAGAACGGGCGAGTTGTTCGTCGCCAAGACCCTTCCGACTCTTGCCATGGGACTACTGTCGGTGTTTCCGAGCCTGCTGATCGTCTGGTGGTTCGGGGTCCCGCTGCGCGGCAGCCTGATGTTGTTCATCGGCCTGACGGCCGCTTTCCTCGTCAGCGCCATCGCCCTTGGCGTGCTCATCGCAGCGGTGACCCGCACGCAGCAGCAGGCGCTGTTGCTGAGTTTCTTCGGCTTGTTCCCGATGATGTTCCTTTCCGGCACGGTGGCGCCGGTTGAAAGCATGCCCGAGGCACTACAAACGCTCTCCCTGCTCAGTCCGCTGCGCCATTACCTCGATATCGCTCTTGGCCTCTTCCTGAAAGGAACGTGAACGGAGTCGCAAGACGGCACGCGGAGACGACCGCGCACCTGTTTCCCGGCTATCGCATACACGCCATTACCAACGGCATACACGTCCCCACTTGGGCGCATGAGGCCTTCGCCGGCCTATTTCAGGCCAACTTCCCGCAATGGCAGCACGAGCCGGAAATCCTGGTGCGCGCCCTTCAGTTGCCGGAAGAGGAGATCTGGCGTTGCCATCTCGAGGCCAAGGCCGATCTGATCGGACAGGTCAGGTCGCTGACCGGGATAGAACTCGACGTCGACAAACCGATCCTGGGCTTCGCCCGGCGGATGACCGGCTACAAGCGTCCGATGCTGCTGTTCAGCGACTTGGAACGGCTGACCGCGATCGCGGCGCGCCAGTCCTTTCAGATCGTGCTGGCGGGAAAGGCCCACCCACGCGACTTCAGCGGCAAGGAGGCGATCCGCCGCATTCATGCTGTCTGCCGCGAACTCGCCGGCAGGATTACCTGCGTCTTCTTACCGGGCTACGACCTTGACCTCGCCAAGATTCTTCTCGCCGGATCGGACGTCTGGCTCAACACCCCCTTGCCGCCCTTAGAGGCGTCGGGCACCAGCGGCATGAAGGCAGCGCTGAACGGTGTGCTCAACCTGAGCGTGCTTGACGGCTGGTGGGTGGAGGCCTGCATCGACGGCGTCAACGGTTGGGCCATCGGCTCGGACGGCGACGGCGGCGCTGACCGCCATCACGCCACAGCCCTGTATGACAAGCTCGAGGCGACGGTACTGCCCCTCTATTATGAGGATCCTGCGCACTGGCGCTGGATGATGAAGCAGGCGATCGGCACGATCGCCTACTACTTTAATAGCCAGCGCATGATGCGCCGTTACGCGACCGAGGCTTACCTGCGTTAGCTCAATCCGCTGCCTTGAAACGCTTGAGTGACACGGGCCGCACCTTAGACTTAGCCACCGCGTACCGAAAGCTTGCGCCAGGTGACATGCTCGTAAACGCCCGCCCAGTACGCGCCAAAGGCGGCCGCGAACAGCAACTCTTCGACCGGAAAGCTCGCCACGCTCAGTCCCGACAACGCGGCGAGGTTCCAGACCCGCTCAATGTAGCCGGGCGCCGTCCATTCCAGGCCGAGCAGGAAGATGGAGTAGTAGCCGAGGAAAAGCAGGGCGCCGAGCCCGGTCTTGCGGACCAAGTCCGGCCGGCAGAGCAGCGTCACGAGCGCGCCCAGGGTCATGGCGATGATCGAGGGATAGATCGGGTTCCATGAAAGCAGGTAGAGGAGGGGAAACGAGAGAAACGGCGCCGCCAGCGCCCAATAGTGGAACTTGTGCCGCGGCGCTCGGTGTTCGGAATCTGCCACAGGCGCCAGCCGCTGGCGGGTCCACAGGTTATAGAGCACGGCGCCGATGCCGCCGATGCCGAAGCAGAATATTAGGCTTTCGATGTCGAACCCGGTCTTCTGCGCCAGATCGAACAGGCGCGGCGGATTCCAATATTCGGGCACGAACAATGGTTCGGTAAGGCCAAACGGCATCGTGAAGAGGCTCGCCCAAAGCATGGCCTTCCGCTGACGGGGGCAAGCGGCGAACGCCCCTAGCCACGGAAGCAGAAAGGCGCTCGACCAGACCAGCCAGACATACCGCTCCGGGATCATGGTATTGCCCCATACCAAACGAACAATCGGCCAGCACTCGCGACATCGCAACTGCTAACCTACCGACACAGCGTTGCATCCATGTTCGCGGCGCCGGCGTCGGCACCAGGTTCAATGTGACCTGCTTCCCGGAATCTGACGCTCGAGCTGGCGCAGATTTCGAGAGGCAGGTCACAGACAACGTTGCTCGCTCATAAGTCCGCGACCTAGATGCGCCGTACAGTATCCGCGGCTTGTTCCTGCCGATGCACTGGCCGGCTTCGGGCCAGGAGCAGGAAAAGCCACAACAAAACAAACGGCATCACCGGCAAGCCGTTGGCGTTGAATCCGGGTACTGTGATCGGGATGATCCAAGCCAGAATGAGCGCTATCCTGAGACTGCGATCGTGTATTTGCTTTCGACCTTCCAACAACAAGCAGATGATCGCTGCACTAACGATTGTCAGGTCGTAATTGAACGCTTGGGGCGTAGCAATGACGGTACCGATCAGCAACAGGGCGAAGGTCTCGGGATTGTGCGGCCGTTCACGATATCGGCGATACACCAGGAGCGCGATGAATGCAGCGATCAACCCTTGCATACCCAAATTGACGGCGGGATCGAGGCCGATGATACGGCCCGAAGCGAAGAACGACGGCATCATGTTGAGGAATACGCCAGTGCCGTGTTGCATCGCCTGTAGCTGGAACGGCAGCGTCAGGTCGAAGAACCCGCGCCAGGCTTCGGCTCCGAAGACGGCGATGCTAGCAAGGGACATGGCTGCGGCGGTGACGGCAGCACCGGCGAATGGGATCCAATGGCGAAGCGCGATCAAGGCGATCGGAATTAGAACGCCAAAATGTGGCTTGAAAGCCAACAAACCGAATAGCACCCCGGCGAGAATGGGCGCGCGGTCGAGCAGACGAAACCCACCGACCAGCAAAGCTGCGGTCAGGAACCCGTTTTGGCCGAAGAACATGTTGACCAGGCAGGCAGGCGCCGTAAGCAGCAACAGACTCGGCGCCGGCCGCCACCGAGGGCCGAGAACGGCAAACCAATATAGCACCGCCGTCGATGCCAACCAGATCGCTAAGGCCCAAGAATAAGGGAACAGACCGAAGGGGACCGCCACGAAAAGCGCCGTTGGCGGATAGGACCAAAAATGCTGTGGCAGCGGCCGCCCGAATAGCTCGGCCTGGGCAGCCTGGAAGGCCGTCGGATCGAAGACCTCGTCTACGCGCCCTGCGATATGCAGCCGGCCAGCAGTCCATTGATTCGCAAAATCACGGCCGATGACGTGCCCAGTCTGGTCGAAGATGCCGTTTGCACGCCATGCGAGGTTAGCGAAGAAAAGCCCGACGGCAATGGCCGCAACGGCATTCATTATGAAAAAGAAACGGTAGTAACTCATCGGTCAGGTTTAGATCAGGCGGCAGCGGATCGAAAAGATCGTAATGCTCCCTCTACGCGAGACGGGAGGAGGTTTCGGCAACGCGCTTGACCGACTCAGGAATCATTGTTGTCGGCCGAGTTTGTTCGAGTGGACACTCTACGCCTTTGGTCAGATTGGATTCGTTATGCGGCATCCATTAAGCAGCGGAGCGACTGCCTTGTCGTGCGTATCGTAGCAGCACAGTGTTTGGTCGCTTTAGGCTTCGCAAAATTTGGGATTGACTTTCGGTGTTCTGCTCGGGTTTGCAGTGCCGGCCGGCACATTCTAACACCCGCCTGCCGGCGTCAATCATTATCTGGGTCAAGCTCGGGACGCAGTTTGGCTGGTCCTCGGTTGGCTGCCGGAACAGGCAGCGCGGCTGCGATGGCAGCCGGGATCGGCAACATGAGCGGTCGGGCACGGTGCCGGCGAATTCGGTTCGATTGCGTCCAGGCTCTTGAAGCGAAGCACCCGTACCGAGAGGTCAGCACTCAAGACATGGACTGCGCTTTAATGACAGAGTTCCGTCTGAATTATATGGAGCTCCGGCCACGCGATTGTTTGCAAGCGCAACTCGGTGAAGCTGATGGGCGGCGCGGCATGAGCCGGCTTGGCGCCTTGCCCGCGTCGCGTCACTACATCCCGCCGGGAGGCCCCGGTGGACAGGCGGCAGGCTCGGCTATCTTCCTGGCGGTCAGGATCAGGGAAAGGCCGAGCAACGCGACACCCAGCACACCGAATTCCTCGCCGCCAAGCGGCAGCAGTGCGGTCATGCCGCCGGCGCCGAAGAATGCCAGCGCCGGACCGAGCACGAAGGTACCGCAACTGGCGCAGCCGACGCCGAAGAAGCCGCTGGCAAGGCCGCCCAGGCTTGTTGCGGCCCCCGCCGATCCCGATTGACGCGTCAGCTGCCGCCGCATTCGGAAATAGTAGATCAGTGCCGCCAAGTTGGCGCCGAACAGCAGTGCTATGGCGACGGTGGACAGCGCCGACAGAGTAGTGAAATTGGTTCCAATGGAGCCGATGAGGGCCGTCAGAACGCTCAGCTTGTCGGCGATGGGCACCGTGGCCGAGACGGCGATCTGCCAGACGAGGCCAAGATTCGGCAGCCAGGTCGCCAGGACGAACAGGGCGAAGCCTGTCGCTACCGCCAGCGCGACGTACCTGAGATCGGCGAACACCTGCCTGAGGCCGTCGGCAACCATCGCCCGTCAGTCTTCCTTGAGCGCGAGATCGACGATCGCCTTGACCGCCGCGTAAGGCTGCGCGCCATTGATCGGGAAGATCTGCCCATTGCGGCCGATCACGACGGAGTAGGGCGTGCCGGTGCCCCCGGAGGCGCTGCCGTCCCGGAAGTCCGCTTCGATATGATCGGCATACTTGCCGCCGCGCATGTCGCCCTCGAGGCAGGCTTCGAACCTGGCCCGATCGAGCCCGGTCTCTTCCGCGATTTGCGGCAACAGCGCCAAGTCCAGGCGATTGTTCGACGGCGTTATCTCGTACAGCCTGTCGGCATAGGCCCAGAACGCCTCGTTGCCGCCAAGCTCGTTCGCGCACTCGGCGGCCTGCGCTTCCTTACGCGCCTTGGGATGGATCGAATCGATGGGAAAATGGCGGTAGACCCAAGCGACCTTGCCGTCCCCTCCATACTCGTCCATGAGCCGCTTCATGGTGACATGGAAACGCTTGCAGAAGGGGCACTCAAAGTCAGAGAACTCGATCACCTTCACCGGCGCATCCGCTCGGCCCAGAATGTGGTCGTCGCCATCGACGGGCTTTACCGCGCCCGCCGCCTCGCGCCGGCGAAGCTCGTCCGCCGCCTGCTGCTGGGCGCGCAGCCTCTCAATCGCCTCGGCGATCACCTCAGGATGGCTGCGGAGATATTCGCGGACGATTTGTTCGATATCTCGGCTCTGGCCGGCATCGAAGCCGCCGATCGCCCGGCTCTCATGAGCGGCCCAGGCCGGGACCGCGGCGCCCACAACCAGCGCAAGCAACAAGATGCGAAAACATTTCATCACGCGGCCGTCCGTCTTCCACAGAAATTTTGCTGCATCACGTCCTCGGCGTTGCTTTGGGCGATTTGGCTCGGAATTCTATGTAATGACGCAATCTGACAGAGCAAGAAATTCCGGGTGGTGGGTCAGTTTGAATTCCTTGCATTTTGAACTGAGGTTGCATGGGAGGGCATCGAGAAGTTAGCGCGGCGAGAGGCGATCGCGTCCGGCACAACCTTGCGGACCACGCGAACATCGCGGCCAGCGAGAGAGCAGCCAGGTGACGCTACGCCCCCGCCGCTGAAGGCCGGGATTCGTTGGGCAACCGCGGCGATTTCGGGCATGAATGGACCGGTTCAGCCTCATTACCGGGACGGTGGCGCGGCTGCCACCGCGGCAATGCCAGACCACAGGACGTCGATCACCGGGCATTCCGGCACCGTATCGCCGGTGCATTGCTCGGCCATGTCCTTCAGGCTCCGCTCCAGACGGCGCAGGTCGGCGATCTTCCGCCGAACCACGTCGCGATGCGCCAGCGTGACCTCGCGGACCTCGGCGCAGGTATAGGACTGCCCGTCGACCAGACTGAGAAGGCCGCGAACGTCGTTCAGGGAAAAACCGAGCTCACGGCTGCGGCGGATGAAGTTCAGGCGGCGGAGCAGCTCGTCGTGGTAGAGCCGGTGCCCGCCCTGGCTCCGCGGCGGCGGCGGCATCAGTCCGATCTGCTCGTAATACCTGATGGTCTCGATGTTGCAGCCGGTCAGCTTCGCGACCATGCCCCTGGTCAGGCGTGCCGGCTTTGCCATCTTTACCGCCTCATGGATTCGCTCCAACCCTGTAAAGAGTACAGTTATCCGCGATCAAATTTCAACCTCGGAGCACTACCCGGCTCGACTCCGTCGGCACACAAATTCTTCACGATTCCGTGACAAAATATGACTTGAACCTGTATCTGCTACAGCCCCTAGGTTTGTGACGAGCAACGGGCGGCGAAGGCTGGACAATGTCTGAAAGAAGCGCAGAAACGACGCAAGACGGTTCCCTCGAAGGACGCGCGCCGGAGCGGTTGGACGAGCGAACCCAGCGCGCGATCCTCGCCAGCGGCAGTATCTTCGGGGCCATCGCGATGTCGTCGTGTTGCATTCTGCCGCTGGCTCTCTTCAGCCTCGGCGCCACCGGCGCCTGGATCGGCAACCTGGCGGCATTGGCACCCTACCAGCCGTACTTTCTCGGGCCGACTGCCGTTTTCCTGGGCCTCGGCTTCTTCAAGGTCTATCGCACGCCCCGCACTGCTGTTTGCGGCGCCGAGGCGCGGTGCGGAAGTACGTTGCTTGGCCGCGCGAGCAAAACTGCGCTCTGGCTGGCATCGGGCCTGACCTTGGCGGCTCTGACCTTTCCCTCCTATGCGCCGTGGCTGCTCGATGACTAGAAAAATCGATCATGGCAACCGGCTTCGAGAGCAATGTGGGAGACAGGCTATGATGAACGAGAAACTTGCTGGCGGCGTCGTCACAACCGCGGTGATCGCACCGTTCTGCCTGATCTGCCTCGCCGGACCGGCCGCGGTCGGCGCGCTGCTCGGCAGCTTGGCCGGCTGGCTCGGCGGTGGTGGGCCGGCGCTAGTCTTCGCGGCAGCGGTCATCGGGGGCTTGCTGGTTTACCGCAAACAACGCCGCAAGCAGCCTCGCATGGCCGCGCCGATCGCGCCCGCGCACGCGGACGCTCGGTGTTCGGTCAGCGCGCCAAGAGACGGCGGCGCCATCGCCCGCCTTCACCCGAGGGAAAAGGGTTAGCGATCATGGCATCACGCTTTGCAACGGCATTGTTCGGCTTGGCTCTATTGGCCGGAATCGCCGAAGCCACGCGCCCGAGCTTCGCCGGCGAGCGCTCGGTAACCTTGAAGGTGTCGATGTGGTGCGCTTCCTGTCCCTACATCATCAAGCGCAGCCTCGAGGACGTCGCTGGCGTCGTCGCCGTCGAGGTCTCTTTCAGGCAGCAGACGGCGATCGTACGTTTCGACGACGGGCGGACCTCCATCCCCGCCCTGACGCAGGCCACCGCCGGCGTCGGTTTCCCCTCGCAAGCGCAGACCAGCAACTAGGATTTCAGAAAGGCGAAGGACCCATGCTCAAATCCAACGGATTGCCGCAGGAAGCGCAGCAGGCCGGCGGGCAGCCGAGCTGGAGGCTCCGCCCCGGCGTGGAATTCCCCAACTGGTCGGCGATCCGTTCAAGCGAGGCGCGGGCCGCGCTCATGGGCGTTATCGAGCTGGTTCGCGCCAGCCGCTGCTGGGAAAGCTATGGCGAGGCGGAGGACCGTCCGCGCCGGCGGGTGCTGCAACACTACGGCGAGCGGGGCAAGGCGCCGAGCCTGGCGGCGCTCGCCGGCGCCGCCGGCCTATCCGAGAGCGAGACCCGCGATTCGCTGGTCGGCTTGAACGAGCGCGACCTTCTGGTTTTCGATGCGGTGGCGGGGCGCATCAGCGGCGCCTATCCGTTCACCGATGACAAGACCGACCACCTGGTCGCCGTCAATGGCGCGAGTGTCTACGCCATGTGCGCGATCGACGCCCTCGGCGCCGGCGCCATGCTCGGGCACGACACGACGATCGATTCCAAGTGCCGCGCCCGCGGCATGCCGATCCGGACCGGCACGCGATCACAGGGTACCACGCTCGCAGCGTGCAACCCGAAGGGCACCGTCGTCTGGTCGGGCCTGACCTACGCCGGCAACCGCGCCGCCTCGTCCCTTTGCACCGTGATCGCCTTACTTTTGCTCGGACCGGCATCTGCAGGAATGGCGGCGCGCCAACCAGCCCGGCATCGAGGGCCACCGCCTGTCGGTGGCGGAGGCGCACGAGGTCGGCATGGCCATCTTCGGCCCCATGCTCAGCCCGGGCCGGGCAGCGGTCTGAACGGAGGCAAGGATGCTGCGAAATAACAAGTTGCTGTGTACCGGCGCCGGCGGGACGATCATCGCCGCGATCTGCTGCTTCACGCCGTTCTTGGTCGTGCTGCTGGGCGCGCTCGGGCTTTCGGCCTGGCTCGGCTGGCTCGATTACGTGCTGTTTCCGGCGCTCGGCTTCTTCATCCTGCTGACGATCTACGCGCTTTACCGGCGGCGCAAGAATTCGAGACAGGCCCGAACCGTAACTTCTGAAAGTCCGAGAACCGAGACATGAGTGAACCGATGGCGGCCTGCTGCGATGCGTCGTCAAATGGCGGCGACAGGGGCACCGACCTCGTCGTCGTCGGCGCCGGCTCGGCCGGCTTTTCCGCGGCGATCACGGCGGCCGAGCTGGGGGCCAAGGTCGCCCTGGTCGGGCACGGCACGATCGGCGGCACCTGCGTCAACGTCGGCTGCCTGCCCTCGAAGACCCTGCTGCGCGCCGCGGAGAGCTTGCACCAGGCGGGCGCGGCCTCACGCTTCGCCGGGATCGAGGCCGGGGGCCGGCTGCTCGACTGGCCGGCGCTGCGCGCCCAGAAGGACGAGCTGGTGGCGACGCTGCGTCAGACCAAGTACGCGGACCTGCTGCCGCTCTACCCGGGCGTAACCTACCTGGAGGGGCCCGCGCAGCTGACGGACCAAGGCGTCCGGGTTAACGGAAGCCTCGTGACCTCGGGCAAGGTCATCATTACGACGGGCGCGCGGCCGGCCGTGCCGGCGATCGAGGGGATCGAGGAGATCCGCTATCTGACCAGCACGACGGCGCTTTCGCTCGAGCGTCTGCCCGCGTCGCTCCTGGTCGTCGGCGGCGGCTATGTCGGCTGCGAGCTGGCCCAGCTGTTCGCACGGGCGGGCGTCGAGGTCACCCTGGTCTGCCGCAGCCGGCTGCTGCCCGAGGCGGAACCCGAAATTGCCAGCGCCCTGGCCCGCTACCTTCAGGACGAAGGCCTGCGAATTCAGGGCGGGCTCGCCTATGGCCGCATCCGCAACACCGAGCGGGGCATCGCGTTGGAGGCGCTAATCGGGGAGCGGCACGAGAAGTTCGAGGCCGAACGGGTGCTGCTCGCCACCGGCCGGCGCCCGAATACCGACGGCCTCGGACTTGCAGAGGCTAGAGTCGACCTGCGGCCCGGCGGCGGCATCGAGGTCGACGACCGGCTGCGCACGAGCCGGAGCGGCGTCTATGCCGCCGGCGACGTCACCGGCCGCGACATGTTCGTCTACATGGCCGCCTACGGGGCACGGATTGCCGCCGAAAACGCGCTCAACGGCGACACCCGGCGCTATGATTCAACCGCGATGCCGTCGGTCGTCTTCACCGATCCGCAAGTGGCGAGCGCCGGCCTCGCCGAGACAGAGGCGACCGCACGGGGGCTGGCAGTGCAGACCTCGATATTGCCGCTGGACCACCTGCCGCGCGCCCTTGCCGCCCGCGACACTCGCGGCCTCATCAAGCTCGTCGCCGAGGCCGGCAGCGGCCGGCTCTTGGGCGCCCATATCCTGGCGCCGGAGGGAGCGGACAGCATCCAGACCGCCGTCCTGGCCATCAAGCACGGCCTGACCGCGAAGGAGTTGGCCGAAACCATCTTCCCCTACCTGACCACGGTCGAGGGACTGAAGCTCGCCGCTCAAGGCTTCGAGAAGGACGTGGCGACGCTCTCCTGCTGCGCCGGCTGAGGGGCCGCGGCGGGCGGCCGCGGCACCAAGGTCGACAATTAGCACCTACATTCTGTGCGGCCGATACTCGATGCCGTTGGCGCGCTGCAGCTCGCGCACGTACCGCACGATGGCGGCGAGGTCCGCGTCACTCACCTGCGGCTGCGGCGGCATGCCGCCGAAGCGCCAATGATGCTGGGAAACGCCCCGCCGCGCGGCGAAATAGAAGGCGGCATCGGCATGGTGGCCGGGGTTGTAGATGTCGTGCACCAGGGGCGGCCCCTCGCCGCTGCCCGCCGCATTGGCGCCGTGGCACTGCGCGCAGTTGGCGGCGAAGGCGATGCTGCCTTGGCTGGCTGCGGCAGACAGCTCCGGCACCCTCACCGTCACCGCGTTGCCGCCCGGACCCCGCGTGGCCAGGAACACCACCAGACCGCCGATCAGGATCAGGACGACGATGATCCAGGGCAGGCGTCCGCCACGCCCGATTGTGCCGTGTTTCTGCTTGCCTTGAGCGCGGCGCTTCCTCGCCTGTTTCATCCGATCCGGACCTTTAGATCGTCGATGAAGACATAGCCGGGGACGGCGAGGTTCCTGGGCGCCGGTCCCTTGCGGATGCGGCCCGAGGTATCATAGTGCGAACCGTGGCAGGGGCAGAACCAGCCGCCCCACTGGCCCAGCGGATCGCTTAGCTTTTGGCCGAGCGGGATGCAGCCGAGATGGGTGCAGACGCCGACCACAATAAGCCATTCGTCTCGCTGGACCCTGGCGCTGTCGGGTTCCGGGTCTTTGAGATCGGCGCTGTCCTCCGCTTTCGCGCGCGCGATCTGCTGCGGCGTGCGGCGGTCGATGAAGACAGGCCGTTTGCGCCAGACCACCGTGATCCGCTGCCCCAGCTCAATGCCGCTCAGATCGACCTCGACGGAGGACAGCGCCAGCACATCGGCGGACGGGTTCATGCTGTCGATGAAAGGCCAGGCAGCGGCGGCCACGCCGACCGCGCCCGCCACGCCGCTCGCAATGTAGAGAAAGTCGCGGCGTCGAATCGGCTCAAGTTCCGTATCTTGTGACATTTGCGCCTCATGTCCCATCATCATCAGCCGCAGCCAAAGGTTCCGTCCGGATTCCCCCTCCCGATCGACCTCCCCGACGCCGGCGCCGCGCTGATCACTTCCTGGGGTGTCCTTTACCTTCCGCGTGGGGATGGTCCGTATCCTCGCCGTGCGTCTTCTTCAGAACGTCGATGATGCGGTGGGGAATGTCGGCCTCGGTGAACTTCGCCACTTCGTCCGGGCTGTGCACGAAGGCGATGATGTCGGCGAGTTCCTGGCCGTTGAGCTCGATCGCTTCGCCAAGCTCCTCGCGTTGCAGGATGATCATGGCCTCGGCCCCGCGCCACATCTTGGCGGCGAATTCGAATGGGTTCATCGGCCCCATCGCGGACATGTTCAGGTTCGAGCCGTGGTCGCCGCCGACGCCGTTCAGGGCATGACAGACGACGCAGCCCTTGGCGGCGAAGAGCTTACGCCCGCGTTCCGCGCTCATCATCGGCATCAGCAGGCCGGCCCGCGGGCCCCCGCCCATCATCCCGCCGGAACCGTCGGCACCGTGCGTCCGCTTCGTGTGGCTGCCCGCCTGCGCTGGTCCGACACTGGTCAAGAGCAACGCCATGACCGCCGCGACCAGCGTTGCTGAGTAAACTATCCTGTGCACTGCCAATCTCCTCTTGCTTGGTTGCCTTCGTGAAATCACCATGTCGTTCAGCCTCCGCCGCTCTGCACCATCTGGTGTCCCTTGCCGCCGATGACGATCTCCCCGAGGACTTTAAGGCTCAACTGGTCGACAATCCAAAGTTTCGGCTCCTCGGCGCTGGAGACGTAGATCTTGCCGAAGCTATTGATGCTGGCGAGATGATAGGGCGACGGCGCGAGGGCGGCTTCTCGGACTTGACCGGCGGAGAGATTGACGGCGACAAGCTTGTCTTCACCCATGACGCTTACGAACAAGGTTCCGCCGTCCGCGGAAAGGCCGATGCCGTGCGGCGAGGCGCCGACCGCGTATGGCGTGGTTACGTTTCCGGAGCCGAGATCGATGACCGAGACGGTGCCTTCATCGACATTGTTGACGTAGAGCGTGCGCCCGTCGGCGGAGAGGACGAGATGCTCGGGACTGGCGCCCACGTCATAGTTCAGCCTGACATTCCATTGCCCGGTGTCGACCGCGCTCACCCGTTCGTCGCCGGCGTTGCTGACGTAGACGGTGCGTCCGTCGGGACTGAAGACGGCATAATTCGGCAGCTTGCCCGTGGCGACCGTAGCCACGACCGCAAAGCTTCCGAGGTCGAGAACGCTGATCCTGTCCTGATTGGGATGGGTCAAAATGGCAAAGCCGCCGTCCGGACTGACGGCTGCGTGATGGACCGCGCCCGGAACATCGACGCGTCGCACCACCATGCGGCTATCGGTGCTGATGAACGTTACCGTGCTGATGACAGAACCCGTCGCCTCGCCGGCGGCTTTGCTGGCGGCATGATGCTGTGCGTGCGCGTCTTCGGAAATGTCCGCCGGCTTCGGCGGCGCGGCACTACCAACCTGGCGTTCATTATAGCTGCCGGCGATTAGCAGGCGACCGTCCGGCGTCGCCGCCAAACCGTGCACCGCCTCGATTCCGTCGATGCGCCCGATGACGCGATCGCCTGCCGCATCGACAAGCAAAACGGCATTGGCGCTGCCCAGCGGGATGTACACCGTCTCCGCGCTTTCGGCGGCCGACGTCAAACCGGCAAACGCACAAGCGAGAATGGCTCCGAAAAGTTTTGACTGCATTTTTCCACTCCCAGAATTCACCGCGAAGATAAAAGCGGGCCGAAAGCGCGGTCACTGCGTCCTGGCCTTGAAGAAGTTGTAGAGCGGGACAAAGACGAGGGCGGCATACCAGCCGTAAGCGAATGTCTCGATCAGGCCCAGAAAGAAACTTGGCCAGCTAAGCCAACTCACGCCCGGCAGGTAGACGAGCCACGCCTCGTGCATGGCATAGGCTGGAAGCCAAAGATCGAAGAGCACACAGATCACGTACGTAATGGCCAGAAACAGGCCGAGGCTCATACCTAATGGCACAAGGCGCAGCCGGCGCGCGGTATTCGACGCGGCTTGCGTCCCGCTTCGTCCCGTCCGCTGCGATATCGCTTCCAAGTCGGTCATTGCTGTTCTCCTGTCCCAATAGGCTCGCCGTCGTCACGGCGCGGAGGCCGATTCCGCACGCGGCGGACGACCCTATGGCTGCGCTTCCTATTCGACCCTTTCCATCGCGCCCATGTGCCGATCGACTTCGAAACGGTCGACCAGGGCACCTTCCTGGGTGACGATGTCGGCGGCGATGCGGTTGTCGTCGACTTCCCTGACTTCTCCGACCTTGAGCCGCTGGTTGCCCGCATCGGCGAGCCAGTGCTCAAAGAAGTGGCGCACGTCCTCGACGCTGAGGTGGCGGGCCGGTACGACGACCATGCGGTGTCCCGGGCCGCCGCCCGCCGACATGCCGTATGGGCTCCGCATCGGGTCCGTCGTCCCTTGCTGACCCGGCATCATGCGCATCATGTCCGGCGCCCGCATGTCCCGGCCCATCATGTGCGGCCCCATCATGCCCCCCGTCTCGCGGCGGTTCATGCCCGGGCCGCCCATGGCTTGGCCTGGCGAGCGCTGACCGGCAACGCCGGATCGCGGCTCGCCGACCCCCAGCTTGTCGAGGGTGGCCTGGTCCGGCTCGCCGGTTGCCGGCAGGTGATGCTGGGTCTGGAAGGCTCGGATGGCGGCACGGGTTTCATCATTGAGTTTGCCGTCAACGCTTACGGCGATGCCTTGCCGATTCAGCGCCTGCTGCACGGCCGTGAGCGTCGCCTCGGAAAGCGACGCCGACGCTGTCGGTGTGGCCGCGTGCGCGAAGGCTGTGACGTAAGATACCCGTGGTGCCGCCGTCAGCGCCAAGGCCATGGCCGCCAGCCCCACCACCACTACTTTCGGAAGCCGTCTCATCAGTGCGTCTCCTTGCTCAATCGCTGCGGCCCCTCGGCTTTAAGCGGTCTCGCAGTTTGGAAGTTGATCTCGATGGCGGACCATGCCCTGCGGGCCGCACGCGGTTCCGGCAGGTTGCAGATGCAGGCGGCACAACCCACCCGCCGGCGGGCGAAAGCTATGCGGCGGGTCGGGGCGGCCGAGTCTGCGGCAGGTTGGCAAGACCACGCGGGGGCCACGGGCCCAACGCCACCCGCAAGGGAACCGGCCCCGTGCTCACGGCGGCAACGTTCGGCAATACCATGCACAGACCGCAGCCGGCCGCGCCCAGACAGGACATTCCGATTTCGTGATCCACACACCGGGATGCCGACCCGCTAAACAGGACCGCCTCGTGATCGGAAGCTTGCGCTACCGCATCTGCTGGCGGATCGACGTGGAGCGCCGCGGCATGGGCGATGCCAAAGGCAAGCATCGCGACACTAAGCGCCACCGCGATCCAACCGATCGCCCGCAGGCCGCTGCGCTCGCAAACTCGTCTCATCGCGCTCATAGCGAGGCGAGTATCACGCCGCAGCGGGTCACCCCGCCTTGATGCGAATCAACAGGCGGCGCGACCCGGCAGCGCACGATTGCGCCCGCCGCTTGGCCGGTCCGCCATTCCGGGTATGATGCTGGCCTCGCGCGGCCGCCGGCCGCGCCGACTGGGAGGAAGCAGGAGACATGCCCGGCGCGCTTTCACATATCAAGGTGGTCGACCTGACCTCCAACCTCTCCGGCCCGTATTGCGCCATGCTGCTGGCCGACCAGGGCGCCGACGTCGTCAAGGTGGAGCGCAAGGGCGAGGGCGACGTCTTGCGCAAGACGCCGCCGTTCATCAACGGCGAGAGCGCGCCCTTCATGCTCTGGAACCGCAACAAGCGCTCGATCGAGCTCGACCTGAAGCAGCCGGCCGATCTGGCGCTGTGCAAGCGGCTCGCCCAGGGTGCTGACGTCGTCATTGAGAACTGGCGCCCGGGCGTGGCCGAGCGGCTGGGCCTCGGCTACCAGACGTTGCGTCGCGAGAACCCGCGCCTGGTCTACTGCTCGATCTCCGGCTTCGGTCAGACCGGGCCCTACGCCAAGCGTGGCGGCTTCGACCTGATCGCGCAGGCGATGTCCGGCCTGATGGCGGTCGCCGGCGACGAGGACGGGCCGCCGCACCGCCTGCCGATCGCCATTTCCGACACCAGCGCCGGCATGTACGCCGCCATCGGCATCCTCTCGGCACTGACGGCGCGCCAGGTCACGGGGCGCGGCCAGCAGGTCGATGTCTCGCTTTATGAATCGGCGATCTCGAAGGGGGTCTACGAGGCAGCCTACTATTTCGCCACCGACGAACGGCCGGCCAAGCTGGGCCAGCAGCACCGCGGCTCCTCGCCCTACCAGGTATTCGAGACCAAGGACGGCTGGCTGGTGCTGGGGGCGGCCCAGCAGAACCTCTGGCGCAAGGCCTGCGCGGTGCTCGGCTGCGAGGCGCTGATCGACGATCCGCGCTTCCGCACCAAGGCCGACCGCGTGAAGAACAACAAGGCCCTGGTGGCGCTGCTGCAGGAGCGCTTCATCACCGGCGGCACCGAGGAATGGTTCGAGAAGCTGGACGCCGTCGGCATCCCGGCGGGGCCGGTCAAGTATCACGACGAGGTCTTCCACGACCCCCACGTGCTGGCGCGCCAGATGGTGGTCGAGGTCGAGCACGCCGCCGCCGGCCGCCAGCGCACGCTGGGCACGCCGATCAAGCTGTCCGAGACGCCGGGCGGGGTGCGCCGGCCGGCGCCGCTCCTGGGGCAGCATTCCGACGAGATCCGGGCCGAGCTGTCGGCCCGTGACGAGGCCGCCGAGTGAGCGCCAGGGCAGCCAAGTAACGGCAGGAGTTCGACGACATGCGTTTCGGCCTGATGATGCGCGGGCAGTTTCCCGCCGGCGAGGCGATCGCGGATCGCTTTCAGGAACTGCTGGCGCAGGCCCGCCTCGCCGAGCGCCTGGGCTACGACTCGCTGTGCAAGGGCTCGCACTACAGCACCCCGCCGCTGCAGGACCTGCAGCAGGTGCCGTTCCTGGCCCGCGTCGCCGCCGAAGCGCCCAGCCTCAGGCTGCTGACCGGCGTGCTGCTGCTGCCGCTGCACAAGCCGCTGGACGTCGCCGAGCAGATCGGCACCCTCGACATTATCACCGGTGGCAAGGTGATCTTCGGCTGCGGGGTCGGCTATCGCGACGTCGAGTTCAAGGCCTTCGGCACCAGCCAGGCCGAACGCGGCCGGCGCTTCGAGGAGAACCTGACCGCTATCTTGCGGCTGTGGCAGGAGAAGACGGTCAGCCTGACGGGCTCGCACTTCGAGCTGGACGAGGCCTCCTGCTCGGCCATGCCGGTGCAGCGGCCGCACCCGCCGATCTGGATCGGCGGCAGCGCCGATGCAGCGATTCGCCGCGCGGCGCGGATGGGCAGCTGCTGGTACATCGGTCCCAATGACCGGCTCGAGGCGATCGAAGCGCAGCTTGAGACCTACAAGCGCGCCCTCGACGAAGCCAAGCGGCCGTTTCCGCAGGAATTCGCCTTTCGGCGCGAGGTCTTCGTGGCGCCAACCCGCGAGGAAGCCTTCCGCCTGGCCGAAGGCCCGATCATGACCAAGTACAAGGCCTACCTCTCCTGGGGTCTCGGTCGCTCGCGTCCCGGCGTCAAGGACGAGCTCGGCCAGAGCTTCGCGGACTTGGCCCGGGACCGCTTCTTCATCGGCTCACCCGACGAGGTCGCCGAGCAGATGATCGCCTTCAAGCGGCGGCTCGGCGTCAACCACGTGGTCATGAGCCTACATTGGCCGGGGCTCGACATCCGACATTCGATGGACGCGATGCAACTCTTGGCCGAAGAGGTCTTCCCCAAGGTCCGTCAGGCGGCATGAGCGGGTCGGCGCGGCGTCGCGCCGCCGCGTCGTCCTCAATCGATGCCGAACCGGCTGAGCGCTTCCATCACCTGTTCGACCGTGATCCCGGCCATGCCGCCCGAGGCCGGCGTCAGCGGATGCAGCCGCGGCGAGTAGACCAGGGGTTCGGAGGCCCCGAACAGTCCGACGGCGTCGGTGCCCACGGCAGCCGCCAGATTCATGGCCCCGGTATCGTTGCCGACGTAAACCCGGCTCTCCGCCAGCAGGGCCGCGGTTTCGTCGATCGGAAGCCTGACCGCGACTTCGACGCCGTGGCCCCGATACCGCACCGCTTCGGCGACCAGGCGCGCCAGCTCGGCCTCGGCCGGACCGCCGACGAGGAAGATCGTGCACGGCCCCGCAGCATGCCGGGCCAGGGCCAGCTCGGCAAAGGCCGGCGCACCCCACTGCTTGTCGGGTTCGCTGCTGCCCAGTCCGAAGGCGAGCCACGGCGACGGCAGGTGACGAAAGCGTGCCAGGACGCGCTGCCGGCTGGCTGCGGCCACCGCCATGTCGGCAATGCCGCCTTCGACCCGCAGACCCTTGATCTCGAGCAGCGTGGTCGCCTTCTCGATCGGATGCGCCCGCCTCAGCGCCGGCGGCAGGACGCCGGGTTGGTTCAGGAACCAGCGTTGCGCGCCGATGCCGAAGCCATGACGCACCGGGATGCCGGCGAGCCAGGCGATCAGGGCATAGCGGGGACTCTGATGCAGGACCCAGACGACATCGAACCGATACCGCCGCAGCAGCGTGGCAAGCCGAAAGACGCCCGCTGGCCCATCGTGCACGCCGCCGTCACGATGCAGCCAGAGCACGCGCGCGATGCTGGCCTCCGCCTGAAACAGCCGATCGGCGAGTGAGCGCGGCTTGGTCAGCAGGCTGACCGTGCCCGCAGGCGTGGCGCCGGCAATGGCGCGGAGGTGCGGCAGATGCCAGATCGCGTCGCCGATCCCCGGCAGGGGCTGAAGTACCAATGTCCCTCCGTTGCCGATCGCCGCTTGCGTTTGAGCTGATCCTTCCACCGTGCTCGCCCCGATTTGCCGCGCCGGCTGCAGGCCGTTGGCATACCACCCGGGCCGAAGCAACGCCAAGCGCAATGGTGAAGTTGTCGGTAAGTTTCAAGGCCGGTGCAATGCACCAGAATTTCTTTTGTCAAGCGGTTTTGCGCCTTGCTCGATAACACCAGAACTGTTGCCAATCCGCCGATCAAAAGCGCGTAACACTGCTGTCTGGATGCTTTAATTATTCTACTGATGCCTGTATTATGAGTGTACCAACCGCATCAAAGTTCGTTGTCTGAGGAGCATTCGGAATGGCTCGCAGTCCCAGCGTTGATACCTCGAAGCTGACAAAAATGGAGCTTCGCAAGCTCAATGCCTTGCGTAAGTCGATCGGTGAAGAGCTTGGCACCAAAGCATTCAATGAATGGCGCCGTTCGCGCCCCACACCGGAAAAGACGGAGCCGGTCGACAGGACGGCGACAGCAATTGCCGATGCCGTCATGACGCTGATCAAGGACGGCAAAATTAAGGGCCTGCCGCGTGGTGGTTATGTCGTCAAGCGCGGCCGCGGCCGCGTCGTGGTCGAGACGGCGCGCTAGCACATCGGCCACGGCCAACCCCTTCGGCCTACCGCGGCCGGCAGATCACGTTCAGCAGCGCCTGACGCTTTTCTTCGCGCACCACCTTGAGGGCCCGCTCCAGCGCCGGTCGGAGCGCTTCCGGCCGATCGACCCGCTCACCGTAACCGCCGCTCGCCTCGACCACCCGCTCGAAGCCCGGCGATGGACTAAGCCGGGTCAGCGGCGGCTGGTTGCTGCGCATGGCATGGCCCTTCGGGTACATGTCCTGAGTTGCCTTCAACACGGCGCTCCAGCCGGCGTTGTTGAAGACCACGAACAGGATCGGCAGCTGGTTCGCCTGCGACACGAAATGCGCTGGCGTCGGATTGCCGAACATGTACGAGCCGTCGCCGACGGCGGCGATGACGAGGCGGTCGGGCGCCGCCAGTTTCGCGCCCAGCGCCGCCCCCAGGCCCCAGCCCAGACCCCCAGCCGGGCTCGGCGCGAAGAAGGTGCCGGGCTTGGCGAAATTGACGTGCTCCGCGGCCAGCGCCAATTCGTTGACGACGATGGTGTCGTCGTCCTTGACTTGATCGATGCAGTGCGAGACCCAGGCATAGTTGAGCGGCACTTCCCCGGCCGCGCTCTCGAGCCGGCGGGCGGCGCCGTCGGCGAGGTCGCGGCGGAGCTCGGCGATACGGCGGCGGCGTGACTCGATCGCAGCCGACATCTCGCCCTGCCGCCGCCGCAACTCTTCGTCCAGGGCCCTGAGGCCGGCCTCGGCGTCGCCGCTGATGGCGAGATCGGCGGCAAAGCCGCGGATCGGATAGCGCTGGAACAGCGGGTCGATGCCGAGGTGGACGATCTTGGCAGCCGCCGACGGCTCGCCCGTGCTGGCGATCCAGGGCACGTCGCAATCGACGACCAGCACCAGATCGGCTTCCGCCAGCAGCGGTCCCGGCATGGCGCCGACATGCATGGGATGGTCGCTCGGCAGGCAGACGTAACGGGCCATGAAGCTCACCACAGGCAGGGCGAAGCGCTCGGCCAGCACGGCCAGAACCTCGACGGCCGCCGGATTGCGACCCAGGTCGGCGGTGATGACGAGCGGCCGCTCGGCCCGCGCCAGCAACCGGGCGGCGGCGGCGAGCGCGCGCGGATCGGGGTGCGGCGCGACCACGGCCGGGCCGGCGCGCTCCCGGCGCTCGAGGCCCGGATGCGGCTCGGCCAGGACCTCGCGCGGCAGGGTCAGATAGACCGGGCCCTTGGGCTCGGCGGTGGCGATGTCGAAGGCCCGGTCGAGCACGGTCTCGACCTGCTCGGGCCGGCGCAGCTCGTAGTCCCATTTCACCGCCTCCCGCAGCATCCCGGCCTGGTCGAACATCTCCTGCGCCCAGTGGATATAGCGGTTGCGCGAACCCGGCAGCCCGGCTTCGGTCAGTGGCGTCCGCCCGGCCGCCAGCAGCATCGGCATGCCGATCCGGGCGGCATTGAGGACGCCGCAAATGGCGTTCGCCGTGCCGACGTTGACGTGCACCATCACCGCCTGGGGCCGGCCCGAGATCATGGTATGGCCGTGCGCCATGGCCACGGCCAGGTTCTCGTGCGGCACGGTGATCGGCACCGGGGCCTTCCGTCCACCCGCCGCCAGCGCCGAAAGCGCCTCGATGATCGGCGGGAAGTCGGTGCCGGCATTGGCGAAGAGATAGTCGGCGCCGCGGTCAGCCAGCATGGCGAGAAAGGCCTCGGCAACGGTATGGGCCTCGATCCGGGTGGTCGTCATCGCGCGGGCTCCCCTCTCGGCGCAGGACAGCGGCGATCCTAGCGTCCGGGCGAGGATGCGGTCGAGCGCGAGGGCCGCGCGTTCCCCCTGTCTAGGCGATTGGCTAAGCTTGATCCGAAAGGACGATGGCCATGCGAGTGGAAACCCTGCTGCCGCTCGGCAAGACCGACCCGGGCCTGCGTGCGCCGGAGACGCAGCTCGAGCTCGCCCGCGTCGGCGACGACGCGCGCCTCCTCGAGGAGATCGGCTACGACGGCCTGGTGGTCGAGGAGACCAAGGATGATCCCTACGTGGTCATGGCGCTCGCCGCCGCGGCGACCACGCGGCTCAAGCTCGGCACCGCGGTGGCGATGGCCTTCCCGCGCAGTCCGACGACCACGGCGATGAGCGCCTGGAGCCTGCAGAAGCTCTCCGGCGGCCGCTTCACCCTCGGCCTCGGCTCGCAGGTGCGCGGCCACGTCGAACGCCGCTACGGCCTCAAATGGTCGCCGGCCGGGCCCTGGATGCGCGACTACGTCGAAGCCGTGCGCGCGGTCTGGAACTGCTGGCAGAACGGTACCCGGCTCGGCTTCAGGAGCGAACACTACAACCTGAACCTGATGGTGCCGCTGTTCGACCCCGGGCCGATCGAGCACCCCCGGATCCCGATCCATCTGGCCGCGGTCAACAGCGTCATGTGCCGGATCGCCGGCGAGGTCGCCGATGGCCTGCGCCCGCACCCGGTGTGCACGCCGAAATACATCGCCGAGACCATGCTGCCGGCGGTGCGCGCCGGCGCCGCCCGGAGCGGACGCGATCTGCGCGATTCCCGGGTGGCGATGAAGTTCCTGTTCGCCGCCGCGCCGGACGAGGCCGGGCTGCAGGCCAAGGTGCGCGACATTCGCGCCCGCGTCGCCTTCTACGCCTCGACGCCGGCCTACCGGCCGGCCTTCGCCGCGCACGGGCTGGAGGCGCTGGCCGACGAGTTGAAGGTGCTGTCGAAAGCGCAGCGCTGGGAGGAGATGCCGGCGCTGATCTCGGACGAGGTGCTGAACACCTATGCGGTGATCGGCACCTACGATGAGATCGCCGAGAAGATCGTCGCGCGCTACGGCACTATCGTCACCGATGTCGAATTCTCCATTCCGGCCGTCGATGAAGCCGACAAGGATCTGCTCGCCGGCATGGCCAGGCGCCTGCGCGCCGCGCCCCTACCGACGATCGCCGCCTGAAGGCGGAATTGCGGTTCCGCTAATTCGGCCGGTTGGCTAAGCTCGCGAGCGCCAGTTCAGGGAGGGTTCTTCCATGCAGCACCGCGTCGTCGCCACCGGCCTCAGGTTTCCCGAGGGCCCCATCGCCATGCCGGACGGCTCGGTCATCCTGGTCGAGATCGAGCGCGGCACCTTGAGCCGGGTCCGGCCCGGCGGCACGGTCGAGGTCGTGGCCGAGACCGGCGATGGTCCTAACGGCGCCGCCATCGGCCCGGACGGGCGCTGCTACATCTGCAACAACGGCGGCTTCAAGTGGCACTACGAGACGGGCGGCCCGGGGATGCGGTCGATCGGCCAGTCCGACGACTACGTCTCGGGCCGCATCGAAGCCGTCGACCTCAAGAGCGGTGCCGTCGAGGTCCTGTACACCGAATGCGACGGGCACCGGCTCTGCGGGCCGAATGACATCGTCTTCGATGCCGAGGGCGGCTTTTATTTCACCGACCTCGGCAAGGTGCGCGAGCGCGATTGGGACCGCACCGGCATCTACTATGCGACGGTCGACGGCAAGCACATCGTCGAAGTCGCCCACCCGATGGTGACGCCGAACGGCATCGGCCTGTCGCCGGACGAAAAGACGCTCTATGTCGCCGAGACCTGGACCGGCCGGCTCTGGGCCTTCGACATCGAGGCCCCGGGCAAGCTGAAGAAGCGCCCCTGGCCCTCGCCGCACGGCGGCTGGCTGGTCGCCAACACCACGGGCTTCCGCAACTTCGATAGCCTGGCGGTGGAGGCCGACGGCCGCATCTGCGTCGCCACCTTGATGAATGGCGGGGTCACCGTGATGACGCCCGACGGCGGCTCGGTCGAGCACGTGCCGATGCCGGACGAGCTCTACACCACCAACATCTGCTTCGGCGGGCCGGAGCTGAAGACCGCCTACCTGACCCAGTCCTGGCACGGCACCCTGATCGCGGTCGACTGGCCCCGGCCCGGCCTGCCGCTCAACTTCCTGAACACGTAGGGCCGGGCGCCGGCCCCTACATCACCAGCTCGACCAGATAGGGTCCCCGGCTCTTGAGGCCGGCCGCCATGGCCCGGGCCAGGCCCTCGGCATCGCTGACGCTGGTGGCCTCGGCGCCCAGGCCCTTGGCCAGATCGACCCAGCGGAGGTCGGGCCGGTCGATGTTCAGCATGTCCATGGCCCTGGGGCCCGGATTGCGCACGCCGACGTTGGTGAGCTCGCCGCGCAGGATGTTGTAGGTGCGGTTGGCGAAGACCAGGACCGTCACGTCGAGGCTCTCGCGCGCCATGGTCCACAGCGCCTGCAAGGTGTACATGGCGCTGCCGTCGCCCTCCAATGCCAGCACCTTGCGCTCCGGGCAGGCGAGCGCGGCGCCGGTCGCCACCGGCAGGCCATAACCGATCGAGCCGCCGCGGTTGTTGAGCCAGTCGTGCGGCGGGGCGCCGGCGGTCTCGGTAAAGAAGCCGCGGCCGGTGCTCACCGACTCGTCGACGACGATCGCCTGTTCCGGCAACAGGGCGCCGATGACGGCGGCGATCGAGTCGGGCGTGATCGGCCCCTTCGGCAGTTCGGGCCGGCGGCTCGGCGCGATGCCGGCCGGCGCCATCTTGCCGGCGCCGAGCTCGTCCGCCAGCGCCTCCAGCGCCCCCTCGACGTCGTCCTCGACCCCGGCCAGCTTGACGATCTCGCAGGCTTCCGGCGTCAGCACGCTGGGCTTGCCCGGATAGGCGAAGAAAGCGATCGGGGCGCGGGCGCCGATCAGCACCATGCGGCGCACGTCCTGCAGCACGGCCAGCGCGCGTTCGACGACGTAGGGCACGCGCTCGACCTGGACCCGGCCGGCACCACGCTCCAAGCGGGCGTTGGAGCCTTCGGAAATAAGCCGGCAGCCGGTCTTGGCGGCGATCCGGCCGGCGAGGTCGAGCCCCTTCTGGCGCAGCGCCAGGCCGCCCAGCATCAGCATCGCCGGTTCACCGCTGGTCAATGCCTTCGCCGCTGCTTTTACGGCTTCCGGCGGAATCCGGGGCCGGCCCGACGGCGCCGGGGTTTGGGCGATACCGTCGGCCTCGTTCCAGGCGGTGTCCGCGGGCAGGATCAGGGTCGCGATCTGGCCCGGCGGCTGGCACGCCGCCTGGATCGCCAGGGCACCGTCGGTGGCGATGGACTTGGCGTCGGGCGAGGTCTTGACCCAGTGCGACATCGGCCGGGCGATACCCTCGATATCCGAGGTCAGCGGCGCGTCGTGGGCGATGTGATAGGTGGCGTGCTCGCCGACGATGTTGACGATGCCGGACTGCGCCTTCTTGGCGTTGTGCAGGTTGGCGAGGCCGTTGGCGAGGCCGGGGCCGAGATGCAGCAGCGTCGAGGCCGGCCGCTCCGCCATCCGGTAGTAGCCGTCGGCGGCGCCGGTGACCACGCCTTCGAACAGTCCCAGGACGCATCGCATGCCGGGCACGCTGTCGAGCGCGGCGACGAAATGCATCTCCGAGGTGCCCGGATTGGTGAAACAGACATCGATGCCGCCCGCCAGCAAGGTGCGGACCAGACTCTCAGCGCCGTTCATGCGTTCTCCCTAGGCTGCATTTGCGTGATCGGGATGGCCGGTCCCCACGACCTACCCGCGCCAGAGCTTCGGCGCAAGAGCGGCGAGAAGCGGGATCAGTCGCATTCGAAGCCGACGAAATGGAACTCGCAATTGGCGTCGATCCAGGCCCAGACCGCCTCCGGCGTCAAGCCGATGACGGCGCCCGCCGCCAACAGCGCCGCCGCCGTCAGCGCATAGCAGAACGGCGCCCAGCTGCGGACCGTATCGTCGCCGGCGGTCAGGCGGCGGATTTCGACATAAGGGACCGGCGCCCGGCGGTACCAGCCCTCGACGGTAACCTCCCGGCCCTGGTAGCGCTCGGCCCTGAGAAGCCCGAAGAAGGCCTCCCAAAGACCGAGCGGCTGGCGCAGGTCGAGGAACATGATCCCGGTCTCGTCGCGGATGACGAAGTCTTCCGAGAAGATGTAGCCCGGCACGCCGCGGCCGATTACCGTGCCGCGCAGGGTACAGGGCACCGGGCGCACGGCGGAGACCTTGACCCGCTTGAGGAGCGCGGCGACGCTCATCTCCGGGTAGAAGCCGCCGCGGTAGGAATAGGCGAAGCGGACCAGCAGGGCGGCACCGAAAGCGGCCAGCGCCGCCCCGAGCAGCCGGGCGCCGTTGCCCTCGAAGCCCAGCACCGCGCCCAGCGCCAGCGGCGCCAGGACCAGGGCGATCGCCGGCAGCAGATAGACCACGAGGTCGTCGAAGAACTCGTCCCAGTAGGATTCGGGCTGCGCCTCGTCGAACAGGATGAAGGGCTCCTGGCCCTGCAGCGCCGCCTGATTGGAGAGATACCGCAGCCGCTTGGCGATCAGGGGATGGGTCGAGTTGAGCTCGAACCACTTGGCCCAGGGATTCCACAGATCCCAGCGCATCGCGCCCTTGAGCCTGGTCTTGTCGATCTCGCCGGCCCTGATACCGCGTGAATAGCCGGCGATCGCCATCGAAGTCGCGGTGTCGCGGTCGAAGATGCCGAGCGCGCCGACGGCGTCCAGACGCGCGTTGCGCTCAGGCGTCGCCTCGTCGGAAGCGGCCTGTCCTGCCAGACCATAGCCGATCTTCGCCAGCGCGCTGGCCAGCAGCGACGGGTTGCCCGTGACCTCCCCGGCGAAGCGGTCGGCATGGTATTCGCGGGTGCGCGAGAACCAGAGCACGGCGTACTCGCTGACGATGTAAAGCAGGTAAGCGCCGATGGCGATGACCGCGACGCCGCCGCCGCCCTTCTTGTCGTCGCGCGAGCGCGCCGCGCGGATCAGGCTGCGGTAGAGGTAATAGAGCAGCAGCGGCACCATCTGCGCCACCGTCATCAGGAACATGTCCCAGTGCACGGCGTGGCCGATCTCGTGCGCGACCACGGCCTGCGCTTCCTCCTCCTCCAACAGCTCGAGCAGCCCGCGCGAGATCACGATGCGGGCATTGTTCGGCGAGTGCCCGTAGGTGAAGGCCTGCGGAGCGCCGTCCTCGATCATGCCCAGATGCGGCAGCCTGATCTTCTGCTCGCGGCAGACCCGCTCCATGAAATCGCGCAGGTGCGCCGGCAGTTGCGCCGGGGTCAGCCAGCGCATGCGGTAGAGCCAGCGTAGGCTCAAGTCCATGATGAAGGGGCCGATCAGGAACTGCAGGGCCATGACCGCAAGCGCAGCGCCCACGGCCCATTCCAGGCCCAGGCCGGCGAATTCGGCGGCGGCGATCGTCACCGCGCCGAGAACGGCGTAGAGGCCGGCGAGCGTCAGGGTCGAGCGCAGCAACAGGTTCGGCAGGGGCAGCAACGCAGCCGTGGCGGCGGCGTGACGGCGGGCGAGGGACGAATGGTCGATCTCCAGGTGCAGGTCCCTGTCCCGGGCCAGCGCGGCGCGCAGCTCCTTTTCGTCGAACCAGAGGCCGCCCGAGGACGGGCAGTAGTCGATCACCACTTCGCCCGGGTAGGTGATTTCCTCCATCGCCTGGCCGGATTGCGGCGAGAGCAGCGGCGCCGGGCGCCGCGTCCGCATCGCCTGGCGCAGGCGCTCGGTTACCGCCTCGGGATCGTCGGCGAACAGAAACAACTCGCCGCGGTCGAGCCAGATTCCCTGGCAGCGGGGACAGCGCTCGACCTCGATGCCCTGCCGGGTCAGCACCGCTTCCAACTCGATACCGCTGCACTTCGGGCAATACATGCCTCGATGGCCCCCTCGTCCCCGGCTCAAGGGCAGCCATCCTAACAGCGATGCCAAGCGTTGTCCGAGACCGGCCGCACGCATGGCAAGGAGCGCTGAAATGTGGTCAGAATGCGCCCGGGGAGAGGCGCGTCCACTGCGGCCAAGGAGGTCTCGCCATGAAGGCTGTGACCGTCGGCTCGGCGGTCGTCGACATCATCACCATCGTCGCCGACGCCGATATCGAGCGAATGACCATGCAGAACGTCGCCTCCTCGTTCCTGCTGCTGGAGCAGGGGCGGAAGATCGACGCCGAGAGCATCTCCGAGCACGTTGGCGGCGGCGCGGTGAACACCGCCGTGGCCATGGCCCGGCTGGCTGCCGAGGTGGCGACCCTGGTCAAGCTGGGCCGCGATCAGAACGCCGATCGCGTGTTGGCCCGGCTGGCCGACGAGGGGGTCAGTGAACGTCTGGTCTTGCGCAGCGATGAGGCCGGCACCGGGGTTGCGGTGATGGTCTCCTCGCACGACCGCAACGCCACTATCTTCACCCATCGCGGCGCCAACACTCTGATCGCGGCGGCGGACGTGCCCGCCGACGTCTTCGCCGGCACCGATCTGGTCTATATCGCCGGCCTTTCCAACAGCTCGGCGGACCGCTTCCCCGACCTCGTCGGCGCGGCGCACAAGGCCGGCGCCAAGGTTGCGACGAACCCAGGCATCCGGCAGCTGACCTCGCGTACCGAGGCGTTCCTCGCCACCTGCCCCGGCATCGACATCCTGATCCTGAACAAGAGCGAGGTCTCCGCGGTGGTCCCGGCCCTCTCGGCGCGACAGGGCGAGCGGGCAGCGCCAGCCTTGGGTACTCCCACCGAATCGTGCCCTGAGCTGCTGCGCGGCGGTCTCTCCTTCGGCGGCTTCACGATGTCGCTGCCCGCGGTGATGGCGGGGCTCAGCCGCCTCGGACCGGCCTGCGTGCTGATCACCGACGGCGTCCGCGGCGCCTACTTGTGGCGCCAGGGCGAGATCCTGTTCTGCCCGGCCCTGGAAATCGAGGTGCAGGGTACCGCCGGCGCCGGCGACGCCTTTGCCGCGACCCTGAGCCTGCTGCTGACCGAAGGCCTGGCCGCCGAGGCGGCACTTCGCGCCGCCGCGATCAATGCCGCCGCCGTCGCCGCCGAGATCGACACCCAGTCCGGCCTGCTGAGGCGACCCGATCTGGAGCGCCGCCTGCAGGAAGCCGGCGACAGCTTGCCCGTCCAGCGTTTTCGACCGCGCAACGCTGCCGCGAAGAAGCAATGAAGCTCGCCGATCGACGCTTCGCCGGGCTGCTGGTGGTCGGCCTGGGCACCCTGCTCGGCCCGCTTGACAGCGCCGTCAACATCGCCTTTCCGCACATCACCGGCAGCTTCGGGGTGCCGCTGCAGATGATCCAATGGGTGGTGATCTGCTACGTGCTGACCTATGGCAGCCTGATGCTGGTCTTCGGCAAGCTCGGCGACATGTTCGGCTATCGCCGCATCTTCCGCGCCGGGCTGATCCTGAGTACGGGCGCCCTGGCGCTCTGCGCCCTCGCCCCGAGCTTTGGCTGGCTGCTGCTTTTCCGCTTTCTCCAAGGCGTCGGCACGGCCCTGGTGCTGAGTTGCGGTCCGGCCCTGGCCACGGCCGGCTATCCCGAACACGAGCGCGCCCGCGCGCTCGGCGCCTATACCATGATGTTCGCGCTCGGCAGCGTCGTCGGCCCCTCCCTCGGCGGACTCCTGGTAGAGGCCTTCGGCTGGGGCGCGGTGTTCTGGTTCCGGGTGCCGATCGCCCTTTTCGCCCTGGCGCTGATGGGCCTGGTGCCGCGGCCATCGCAGTCGCTCGCCGGCCGTCCCTTCGACGCGTTCGGCGCGGTCCTGCTGGCGGTGAGCCTGGCGCTGCTGATGCTCAGCCTCAACATGGCGCGGCCCGGCGGGGCGGGGGCGGCGGCGGCGCTCGGCGTCGGGCTGGTCGCCGGGCTCGGATTCCTGGCATTCCTGTGGCAGGAGGCGCGCTTTGCCGAGCCGCTGATCCGCCTGGGGCCGTTCCGCGACATCGAGTTCAGCCTGCTCAACCTGGCCAGCATCGCGGTCTATCTGGTCAGCTTCTCGGTCCTGTTGCTGGTGCCCTACTACCTCGATCGCCTGACCGAGCTCTCGGTCACCGTCGCCGGCCTCGTGCTGGCCTCGGGCTTCATCGGCGCGGTGCTGTCGGCGCCGCTGGGCGGCCGTCTCGCCGGCCGCCTCGGCAGCAACCGGATCGGCTTCGCCGGCGCCGTTCTGGTCGCCGGCGGCACCCTGCTGGTCGGCCTCTGGGATGGGACCACAGGCCCGTCGGTCATGGTCGCGACGCTGCTGGTGCAGGGCGTCGGCTTGGGCTTTTTCCAGGTCGCCTACATGGACATGGTCACCGGCCGCCTGCCCCGCGAAGACCGCGGCGTCGCCGGTAGCCTGACCATGCTGACCCGCACCATCGGCGTGGTCGCCAGCGCCACCGGACTGACCTTGATCTTCGATACGCTGGAGCTCGCCGCCGCCGCGGGCCTGTCTGCGGAGGCACGTTTTCTGGCCAGTTTCCAGGGCACTTTCGTCTTGGCCGGCTTGGCCCTGGTGATCTTCCTGGCGCTCAGCCTGTTCAAGCCACGCACCTGGTTCGGCCCGCCGCGCCCCTAGTCCCGCGCGTGCTTGGCGCGGCAAGGCTATTGCCCTTAAGCTGCGATGCCATGGGCGATTCGTGCGTTGCCGGCGGATCGGGATAGGGGATGGTCGAGCTCACCTTGCGCGTCAACGGCGCAGAGCACCGGGTCGACGTCGATCCGGCGACGCCGCTCGTCTATGTGCTGCGCAATGACCTCGGCCTGACTGGCGTCAAGCACGGCTGCGGTCTGGAGCAGTGTGGCTCCTGCGCGGTGCTGGTCGACGGCGTTTCCACCATGTCCTGTGTCCGCACGGCCGCCGAGTTCGCCGGCCGTGCCATCGTCACCATCGAGGGCCTGGCCGCGGATCGCCTCGGCCGTACGGTCGAACGGATCTTCATCGACGAGGGCGCGGCCCAATGCGGCTACTGCACGCCGGGGATCGTCGTCGCCGTCACGGCGCTGCTGCAAGCGGCGCGCAAGCCGACGCGGTCCCAGGTGATCGAGGCGTTGGCGCCGCACCTCTGCCGTTGCGGCGCCCATAGCCGGGTGCTGGCGGCGGTCGAGCGGCTGGTCCGCGAGGCGGAGAGCGATGGCTGACAACCTGAGCCTGCGGACCAATCCTCGTCTCGACGACTGGATCTCGATCGAGGCCGAGGGCCGTATCCGGGTGCGCAGCGGCAAGGTCGACATCGGCCAACGGATTTCGACCGCGGTGGCCCTGATCGTCGCCGAGGAGCTCGACGTCGACTTTGCCCGCATCGAGGTACAGGCCCGCGAGACCGGCGTCTCTCCCGATGAAGGCTACACCTCGGGCAGCATGTCGATGGAGGAGACCGGCGAGACCGCGCGTCTCGCCGCGGCAACGGCGCGACGGCATCTGCTCGACTTGGCGGCGGCAGCGTTGGATGCCGACGCCGACGCCCTGCAGCTCAGCGACGGCCTGATCCGGGCCCCCGAGAGCAACCGGACCACGACCTACTGGGAGCTCATCGGCGGCCGGACCTTCGGTATCGCCATCGACCCCGACGCCCCGGTCAAGGCGCCGCAGGCCTACCGGCAGATCGGCCGGCCGCGCGTGCCCCTCGGCATGGCCGAACTGGTCGCGGGCCGGGCCCGTTTCGTGCATGACATGAGCCTGCCCGGCATGCTGCATGCCCGAGTTCTGCGCCCGCCGCACTATCACGCCCGGCTCGCCCGGTTGGACCGGCGCGCCTCGGGCGGGCTGAAACGCGACGGTCTCGAGCTGGTGCAGGACGGCAGCTTCCTGGCGCTTGCCGGCAGCGACGAGTTTCAGGTCGTCAAAGGGCTCGCCGCCCTGGCGCGCGCCGCCGAATGGAACCGGGGGAACGGCCTGCAGACGGGCGATCTCTACGCCCGGCTTCGCGAAAATCCGCGGCTCAGCCTGCCGGTGATTGAGGGCGTGCCGCAGAAGCAGCCGATACCGCCGCCGTCGCCGCCGCCGGAGGGCGCGGTCAAGTCGCTTTCGGCCCGCTTCGAACGGCCCTATCAGGCGCATGCCTCGATCGCCCCGTCGGCGGCACTGGCCCTGTTCGAGGACGGCAGGCTGACCCTGTGGACGCACAGCCAGGGCATTTATCCGCTGCGGACCAGCCTGGCCGACCTGTTGCGCCTGGCCGAGGACGACTTGCACCTGGTCCACGTCATCGGTCCCGGCTGCTACGGCCACAATGGCGCCGACGACGCCGCTGTCGATGCCGCCCTGGTCGCCCGCGCGTTGCCTGGCCGGCCGGTGCTGCTGAAATGGTCGCGCGAGGACGAGCACGCCTGGGAGCCTTACGGCTCGGCCATGGTAATGGAGCTGTCGGCCAGCCTGGACAACGACGGCAGGGTGATCGCCTGGTCGCACGAAGCCTACAGCGACGCCCACACCGTCCGCCCCCGGCCGGGACCCGGACGCGTCGGCCCCTCGCGCCTGCTGGCCAGCCGGTTCCTGGCCGAGCCGATCGCGCCACAGGTGCCGGGCCCCAACATGACGCATCACGGCGGCGTGCATCGCAATGCCGATCCGCTCTACGCCTTTCCGCAGCGTCGCATCGTCAAGCACCTGGTGCGCGAGCTGCCGCTCAGGACCTCGGCGATGCGCACGCTCGGCGCCTACGCAAACTGCTTCGCCATCGAATCCTTCATGGACGAGCTGGCGACCGCGGCCGGCGTCGATCCGTTGGAGTTTCGCCTCCGCCATCTCGCCGACGAGCGGGCCCAGGCGGTGCTGCAGGCCGCCGCCGATCGCTTGGGCTGGCGCGGCGGCCTGCGCGCCGAAGGCCGCGGTCACGGCATCGCCTTTGGCCGCTACAAGAACACCAAGGCCTACGCCGCTGTCGCGCTCGAGCTCAGCATCGACGAGGCGGCCAAGGTCAGGCTCGAGCGCGTCGTCATCGCTGGCGATGCCGGCCAAGTGGTCGATGCCGCGGGCCTGGCGGCGCAGTTCGAAGGGGGCTTCCTGCAGGCGGCGAGCTGGACGCTGTTCGAGGAAGTCCACTTCGATCGCGACGGCATCACCAGCCGGGACTGGGAAAGCTATCCGATCCTCGGCTTCGACGGCGTGCCCGAGATCGAGACGGTGCTGATCGACCGGCCGGGTGAGCCGTACCTGGGCGCCGGCGAGGCCGCCTGCCTGCCCACCGCGGGTGCCATCGCCAATGCCATCCACGACGCCACCGGCCTCAGGCTGCGTCGCCTGCCCTTCACCCCTGAGGCGCTGCGCGCCGCGGCCCTGGCCTGACGCAACGCCATCGGATGATCACGCCGAGGCGCCTTTGCCCCTACAACATATCGGTGCAGGCCAGCCGTGGTTCAGCGACTATCGTGGCAGCGGTATTGTCGACTAAAATTGATTTACGGATCTCGATTCGATCGAATCGATAATAATTGAGGAGCCGCCATGCCACGGACGAAAGCCCAACAGAAAATCAACGAGAAGGCCTTGACCAAGGGCGAGTTGCGCAAACTGAACGCGCTCAGGCGATCGGTCGGCGAGGAGCTAGGAGACACCGTATTCGCCGAATGGCTGCGCAAGAAACCGCAGAAGACATTGGGGGGCGCGGTGCCGGACCGCAACGCCGAGCGCATCATCGCCGCCGTACAGCCGATGGTCGAGCACGGCCAGGTCAGAATCCGCCGGGGCGGGTACCGCATTCGCCGCGGCCGCGGTCGTGTGATCGTCGAGCCGGCCACCGACTGAGGATATCTCCCGGCCGCGTTTCGACCCTTCCGCTTGCCGTCGCCTCCGCCCGCACTAGAATCCGGCGGTGAGATGGCGGCAAAGCAGCTTCTGATCGTCGCGCACGTGCCCTCGCCCAACACGCGGGCTTTGCGCGATGCCGTCGTTCGCGGTGCCCGCCATGCCGAAATCCAGGGTGTGGTAGTGCGGTCGGTGATTCCCCTGGAGGCCGGGCCCGAAGACGTGCTGGCGGCCGATGCCGTGATCCTTGGTACCACCGAGAATCTCGGCTACATGAGCGGGGCGCTGAAGGATTTCTTCGACCGCAGCTATTATCCCTGCCTGGAACAAACGCAGGGCATGCCCTATGCCCTGTACATCCGGGCCGGGCACGATGGCACGGGCACCCGGCGCGGGGTCGAGACCATCGTCACCGGGCTCAGATGGCGCCAGGTCCACGAGCCGCTGATCTGCCGCGGCGAATATCAGGAGTCCTGGCTCGCCGCCTGCGAGGAACTGGGCACGCTGATGGCCGCGGGCCTGGAGGCGGGCATCTTCTAGCGCCGCTTTTCGCCACCGCCGGCCCGCCTATGATGGCCGGCGGCGATCAGCGCCGGAAGCGGAGGAGCAGCGATGCGCGGACGGTATGTTTTCATGCAGAGCCTGGTCGCCCACGGGGTCGACCGTATTTTTGGCAACCCTGGCACCACCGAGAGTCCGCTGCTCAACAGTCTGCCGGACTATCCGGGCATCGAGTACATCGTCGCGCTGCACGAAGGCATCGCCGTCGGCGCCGCCAGCTTTTACTACCAGGCCAGCGGCAAGATTCCGGCCGTCAACCTGCACGTCGCCCCGGGTCTCGGCAATGCCATCGGCATGATGTACGGCGCCCTGAAGGCGAATTCGGCGATGCTGGTGACGGCCGGGCAGCAGGACACCCGCATGCGGCTGCGCGAGCCGCTGCTGGGCCACGACCTGGCGGCGATGGCAGCACCGGTCAGCAAGTGGAGCGTGCAGGCCGAAAGCGCCGACGAGCTGGGGTTGCTGCTGCACCGCGCCTTCAAGATCGCCAGCGATCCGCCCGCAGGTCCGGTCTTCATCGCCCTGCCGATCAACGTCATGGAGCAAGAGACGCAGGCCCCGCCGTTGCCCGCCAGTGCGCTCCACCGCGCCGCCATGCCTGATCCGGCCGGCATCGACACGTTGGCAGCGCTGATCCTGGGCAGCTCCCGGCCAGCGATCGTGGCCGGCGATGACGTCGCCCGCGCCGGCGCCGTCGCGACGCTGGTTGCCCTGGCCGAATTCGCCGGCGCCCCGGTTGCCGCGGAAGGATTGCGCCATCAGGTCTCGTTCCCAAGCGACTATCCCAACGCCCGGCCGGTGCTGCCGTTCGACGCCACCGCGATCCGCAAGGCGCTGGGCCAGGCCGACCTGGTGCTGCTGGTCGGCGGCCCGTTCTTCGAAGAGGTCTGGTACGCCGAGCAGAGTCCTTTCCCCGACGGCGCGGTCGTCGTCCAGATCGAGGAAGCGCACCACCGCCTGGCCTTCAACCACGCCCTTGACGCCGGCCTGATCGGGGCCCTGCCCGCGGCCCTGGGCCAGTTGCTGGGGGCGCTCGAAGCCGGTGCCGGCGCCGATTTCCGCCGCGCCGCGACGGCGCGCAATGGCGCGCTCGAGGAGGCCAAACAACGCGAGCAGGCCGAGCATGAGAGCCGCCTCGAGCGCGGCTGGGACCGCCGGCCGATGTCGATGGCGCGGGCCTTGGCGGAAATTCATCGCGGCGCGCCAGCTGACGCCGCCGTGGTCGAGGAAGCGATCACCGCCGGCCCGGACCTGGCGCGGAGCTTCGTTTTCCGCGCCCCTGGCGACTACTTCAGCGGCCGCGGCGGCGGCATCGGCCAGGGTCTTGCCGGCGCCATCGGCGTCAAACTGGCGTCGCCCGATCGCCCGGTCATGGCGATCTCCGGCGACGGCTCGGCGATGTACAGCATCCAGGCCCTGTGGACCGCGGCCCGGCACGGCCTCGCCATCGTCTTTATCATCCTGGCCAACCGCGAATACCGCATCCTGAAGCACAACATGGATACCTACCGCCAGCGCTTCGGCGCCGAGTCGAACCAGGGCTATCCGCACATGGACCTGGACGCGCCCGCCTTGAACTTCGTCGATCTGGCCCGCGGCATGGGGGTCGAGGGCGTGCGGATCGACGATCCCGATGCCCTCGCCGCCGCCGTTGCGTCCGCCTTCGCCGGCGGCCGGCCCTCTCTCGTCGAGGTGCTGATCGAGGGCAAACGCTGAAACGATGACAAGCATTGAGTCGCCGCGCCGTTCGTGAGATGTCTTAGGTGTTGTTCAGCCGACGGAGAGCGGGCATGGGCATCGAGATCACGAGGCTTTCCAAGCATTTCGTCGCCGAGATCGGCGGCGTCGAGCTGACCGGTCCGGTCGACGCCGCGACCGTGCGCGCCATCGACTTGGCCTTCAACGAGCATTCGATCCTGGTCTTCCACGACCAGGACTTCGACGACGAAAGCCAGGCCGCCTTCACGCAACGGCTCGGTCCGCTGGAGACTACCGTTTCCAGCAACCCGCTCGGCGGCGGCAGTCATATCGCGGTGATCTCCAACGTCGACGAGGCCGGCAACATCATGCCGCCGGATGACAAGCGCATGGTCTACAACTCGGGCAACGAGATGTGGCATTCGGACAGCTCGTTTAAGCCGGTGCCGGCGACCGGCTCGTTCCTCTCCGGCCGTGAAGTGCCGCCCGAAGGCGGCGAGACCGAGTTCTGCAGCCTGCGCGCCGCCTACGAGGCGCTGCCTGACTCGCGCAAGGCCTGGCTCGAGGGCAAGATCGCGGTGCACGACTTTCTCTATTCGCGCGGTCTGATCGACAAGTCCCTGCTGGGCGAGGAGGACCGCAAGGAGTTGCCGCCGGTTCGCCATCCCTTGGTGCGCACCAATCCGATGACCGGCCGCAAGAGCCTCTACATCGGTGCCCACGCCTCCTACATCGAGAGCCTGCCGGTGAACGAGGGCCGCGTCATCCTGAAGGAGCTGCTGCAGCACGCGACGCAAGCGGAGTTCGTCTATCAGCACAAGTGGCGCCGGCTCGATGCCGTGATGTGGGACAACCGGGCGGCGCTGCATCGCGGGCGGTCGTGGGACAAGGCGAAGTTTCGCCGCATCATGCACCGCACCACCCTGGCCGGCATCGGCCCGACCACCGAACAGCCTTACGCCACGGCGGCCGAGTGAGGGCGGCAGAGTCGTCAGGTCCGGCCGCGGCGTCGGCGGCCGGCGGCAGCGACGCGGCCGAACGGCCGTTGCCGGCCATCTTGCTGGTGCTGCTGGCGATGTTCCTGTTCACCACCACCGACGGCGCCGCCAAGTATCTGGCCGCCGATATGCCTCCCCAGCAGATCATCTGGGTCCGCTACGGCGTCATCGTGCTGATCCTGCTGCCGATCATCTGGCGGCGGCGCGGCGAGGGCCTGCTGCGAACCGGAATGCCGTTGCAGCACGTGCTGCGCGGCCTGCTGCTGATGGTCTCGGGCACCATCTTCATCATCGCCCTGGAGAGCCTGCCGCTGGAAACGGCGACGGCGATCGGCTTCGTCTCGCCGTTCTACGTCACCGCGCTTTCGATCCCGTTGCTGGGCGAGAAGGTCGGCGCCCGGCGCTGGGCCGCGGTCGGGGTCGGCTTCCTCGGCGTCCTGGTGATCCTGCGTCCTGGCGGCGAGGCCTTTCAGTGGGCGATGCTGCTGCCGCTGACCTCGTCGTTTTGCTGGGCCCTCGGGCTGATCATCACCCGGCGCATGCGCGGCAGCGAGCGGGCGCTGACCATCCTGGTCTATTCCAGCCTGGTCGGCTGGATCGCCAGCGCACCGCTGGCGCTGCCGGTCTGGCGCGCGCCGAGCGGACTGGAATGGAGCCTGCTGCTCCTCGTCGGCACCTTCAACGCGCTGGCGCAGTATCTGGTGATCCGCGCCTTCATGATGGCCTCGGCCTCACTGCTGGCGCCGTTCTCCTACAGCACGATCCTGTGGGCGGTGCTGATCGCCGCCGCCGTCTTCGGCACCTTGCCCGACCGGCCGACGGTCGCGGGTGCCCTGGTGCTGGTCGCCGCCGGTCTCTACGTCTGGCACCGGGAACGCGTCCGCACCGCCCCGGCGACGGTCCCGAACGCCGCCCTCAGCGAAGCCGCCGAGGGCGAGGTCAAGGGCGCCTGACCGGCCCGCCGGCCGCGCTCCGCCGGTTTGACAAATGCCAGCCGGAACCGTCTGATCGCCCGACACGAGGCGCAACCGGGCGCAAGCAAGGGAGGACGTGTATGCCGCTCGCAACCAGGTATCTGTTCATTGCCAGCATGGACGTCGATCCGGAGAAGGAGGCGTTGTTCAACGAGGTCTACGATCAGGAGCACGTGCCCAACCTCCTGAAGGTGCCGGGGGTGAAATCGGTGACCCGGCTGACCCGTGAGCCGCTGACCCTCTCGATCGGCGGCGAGAAGCGCGAGATCGTCGCCGAGGGCGAACCGAAATACAGCGCCATCTACGAGATCGACGGGCCCGATGTGCTGGTCAGCCAGGCCTGGGCCGAGGCCGTCGAAGCCGGCCGCTGGCCGGGCGAGGTGCGCCCTTACACCAGGAACCGCCGCCACGTCCTGCGCAAAGTGTCCTGAGCGGGCGCCCAGGCCGGCCAAGGCTCTGAACCGACCGCACCGCGCCAGCCCCGCGTCATGACGCTGATTCCCGAGCGCCACTACCCCTGGGCGGTGGTGGTGGCCAGCCTGTTGCTGATCTTCTTCGCGCAGGGGGCGATGTTCACCCTCGCGGTGCAGCTGAAGCCGATCTCCGCCGACACCGGCTGGCCGCGGGAATGGCCGTCCTTGGGATATTCCCTGGCCTTCTTCGGCGCCGGCATCGGTGCGCTTTATTTCGGACAACTTTCCGAGCGCATCGGCATGAGCTGGGTGGCCTTGATCGGCGGGGTCTCGATCGCCACCGGCGTCTACCTGACCAGCCTGGTGCGGGAAGCCTGGCAGCTCTGGCTCAGCTTCGGCCTCTTCGTCGGCCTCCTCGGCAACGCCTGCATGTTCGCGCCCCTGGTCGCCAACGTCTCGCGCTGGTTCGACAAGGGGCGCGGCGTGGCGCTGGGCATCGCCACCTGCGGGCAAAGCCTCGGCGGCACGATCTGGCCGCCGGCAATCACGGCACTGAACGGCGCCGTCGGCTGGCGCGCCGCATTTCAGTTCTACGCCGTCGCCTGTCTTGTGGTGATGGCGCTGACCAGCCAGGTGCTGCGCCGCCGCCCGCCGCTTACCATGAGCCCATCGAAGCCGGCCGCGGGGCCTGGCGGGGAGCGGGTGCTGGGGCTACCGCCGCGGCGGCTGACGGCGCTGCTGTCGGCCGCCATCGTCTGCTGCTGCGTGCCGATGTCGATCCCGCTGGTGCATCTGCCGGCATATGGCAGCGACCTCGGCTTCACGCCGCAGGCGGCGGCGGGCCTCTTGTCCGTCGCCCTGTTCGCGAGCCTGATCAGCCGCATCGGCGGCGGTGCGCTCGCCGACCGCATCGGCGGGCTGCGCACGCTGCTGATCGGCTCGAGCGTGCAGTGCGCCATGCTCGCCGTCATCGCCGTCGAGCGTGACCTGTGGACGCTCTATGGCGTCTGCTTCGTCTACGGCCTCGGCTACGGCGGCATCATCGCCATGTACGCCTACATCGTGCGCGAATATTTCCCGCTCGCCGGCCTGGCCCGGCGCATGGCGGTGATCTATCTGTTCGGCACCTTCGGCATGGCGGCGGGCGGCTGGCTCGGCGGCCGGGTCTTCGATTATGCCGGCAGCTACCGGCACGCCTTCCTGATCGGCGTCGCCCTCAACCTCGTCAACTTGGCGATCATCGGCGCCCTGGTGCTGCGCGATCGCGGCCAGCGCCGTGCCGCAGCGGTGGCGGCCGGATAGGGTCTTTGCGGCCACACGTTGTGGCGCGGAAGCGGACGGTGCAAAGATGCGCCGGGTATTTGTCGGCGCGGCGAGGCGAGTGACGCATTGCCGGGACGCTTCGCTTAAAGAGTGCTTGGCCATGATCGACTTGCTGCAGGTTACCCCGTTGCCGCCGTTTCTCATCGAACGGCTGAAGAAGGAGTTCACCCTGCACGACTTCGTCAATCCGACCGATCCGGACAAGCTGCTCGACGAGATCGGGCCGAGCCTCCGCGGCATCCTGGCCGGCGGCATGAAGGGGGCCAATGCCAATCTCATTAACCGGCTGGAGAAGCTGGAGATCATCGTCTCGTTCAGCGTCGGCTTCGATGCGACCGACGTCGCCGCCGCGCAGGCACGCGGCGTGATCGTGACGCACACGCCGGAGGTCTTGACCAGCGACGTCGCCGACCTCGCCATGACCTTCATCCTGATGGCGCCGAGACGGATCGGCGAGGCCGAGCGCTTCCTCCGCCAAGGCAAGTGGCGGCAGGGCCGCATGGACCTGGGCACCACCGTACGCGGCAAGCGGCTCGGCATCCTCGGTCTTGGCCGCATCGGCAAGGCGGTGGCTCGGCGCGCCGAGGTATTCGGCCTCAACATCGGCTATCACGACATCAAACCGATGGGCGACCTGCCCTACCGCTCTTATCCGACCCTGATCGAGCTGGCGGCGGCGAGCGACATCCTGTTGGTCGCCTGCGAGGGCGGCCGGGCGACCCGCGGCCTGGTCGACGCCGCCGTGCTCGAGGCGTTGGGGCCGAGCGGGTTCCTCATCAATACCGCGCGGGGGTCGATCGTCGACCAGCCGGCCCTGGTCCGGGCGCTGTGCGATGGCCGCATCGCCGGTGCCGCGCTCGACGTCTTCGACGGCGAGCCTGAGGTTCCGGCCGAGCTGCTGGCGCTGGAGAACGTGATCCTGACGCCGCACATCGCCAGCTCCACCCACGAGACCCGGCGCGCCATGGCCGACCTGGTCTACGACAATCTGCGCGCCCATTTCGACGGCAAGCCGGTGCTCACCCCGGTACCGCCACAGGGCTGAAACCGGCTCGGCCGTCTGGCGAGGTCCGGTAGCCTTTTCTTGACTGTAGTTAGTGACCTGGAATGTGACAAACGGGCCACATCCGGACTTTATGGCGTCGGCACCAGCACGTCCGCTCCGCCCGGGACCGGACAAGGTCGGTCATGCGTCGCCCTAGAGAATTACACGCAGCAGGACAGACTCGAAGCCCGTTGCCGCCGGCGATCTTTACTCGGGCTCGGACCAGCCGTACTTCGCGGCCGCGAACTCGGGCGTGATGTAGCCGTCGGCAAGGTCGTCGGCGACCGCCTCGGGCGCCCGCTCGGCCGGCGGGCCGTAGCCACCGGCACCCGAGAGCCGGAAGGAGACGACGTCGCCCCGCTCGATCTCGACCAAGCCCTTGGAGGGCAGCGGCCGGGCGTTGCGGCCGGGGTTGAGCACGGTCTCGGCCAGCCGCCCCGGTTCGCCGCCGAACAGGCCGTAGGGCTGGAAGAGGTGCCGGTCGCCCAAGAGCGACAACGTCGCGCGGCTGTTCAACAGCTCGATGTCCTTCCTCAGGCCACTGCCGCCGCGGTGCCGGCCGGCGCCGCCCGAATCCGGGATGAAGGCGAGCTGGCGGATCCGCACCGGGTTGTGGGTCTCATGCACCTCGATGGGGATGTTGGCGCAGTTCATCACCGGGCTTAGGGCCTCGGGCCCGTCGCCCTTCGCCCGCCCGCCATAGCCGGCCAAGCCCAGATCGTAGAGCACGAAGGGTCTGCCCGTGTGGTCGTCGATGCCGCCGATGTTCGGGTTCGACCAGTGCGAGAAGGCGCCCATCGCCCGCTCCGGCAGGGCCTGGGCCAGGGCCCCGTTGATGGCGTCGAACATGCGGACCTGGATCGCGGCGCGGCCGCCGCTGGGGGCGGGAAAGCGCGGATTGAAGAACGAGCCCTCGCGCGCCACCACGGAAATCGGCTTCATGTTGCCGGCGTTCTGCGGCCACAGCGCATCGCAGAACACCTTGATGGCGAAGACGGCGTAGGCGCGGGTGTAGTTGAGGTAGGAATTGATCGCCGCCGGCACCTGATCGGAGGAGCGCGAGAAGTCGACGCTGACGCTGCCCGCACCGTCGAAGGTGACGTCGACGGCGATGCGGATCGGCTCGGTGTCGGGGCCGTAGTCGTCGAGGCGATCCTCGAAGCTGTAGGTCCCCGCCGGCACCTTGGCCAGCGCCTCCCGCATCTTCGCTTCCGAACGCTCCAGGATGATCTCGTAGGCGTGGCGGACGGTCTCGGGGCCCTGCTCGCGAAACAGCTGCTCCAGGCGCACTGCGGCCTGGCGGTTGGCGCTCCACTGCGCCATCAGGTCGCCGCGCACCTTGTCCGCCATGCGCACGTTGCCGGTGATGATGCGCAAGATGTCCTCGTCGACCTCGCCGCCGCGCACGAAGCGCACCGGCAAGAGACGCAGACCCTCCTGATAGGCCTCGGTGACGCCGGCCACCTTTTGCGAGCCGGGGGCCGCCCCGCCCATGTCGACTTGGTGCGCCGAATTGCAGACGAAGCCGATCAGTTCCCGGTCCAGGAACACCGGCAGGATCTGGAAGATGTCGGGAAAGTGGCCGGAGCCGAGGGCGGAATCGTTCAACAGGATGCTGTCGCCCGGCGCCAAGGATTCGGGCGGGAAGTAGTCCAGCGCCGCCCGCACGACGTAGGGAAACGAGCCCAGGTGCCCCGGGCTGAACGGCCCCTGGGCGATCATCCGCCCGGCGGCGTCGAAGACCGCGGTGGAGAAGTCGTCGCCCTCGCGAACGCCCTCCGAGAAGGCGGTGTGGCGCAGGGTCACGCCCAGCTCCTCGGCAATCGACAGCAGGCCCTTCCAGATCACCGTCAGGGTGATGGGGTCGACCTCGTCACGGCTCATGCCTCGCCTCCCTTGGCGATCTCGATGCTCAGGTGCCCTTCCGCGTCAACCGCGGCGCGGTCGCCCGGCAGCACCAGGGCGGTGGCGTCCGGGTCCTCGACGATCAGCGGCCCCGGCGTCGGCCCGTTGGCGGCCAGGGCGGCGCGGTTCAGCACCGTCACCTCCATATAGCCGCCGAGCTCGGCGAACCACGCCTTGCGGCGGCCCTGGCGGCGTTCCTGATTCTGGGCCGGCCGCCAGTCGCCGAAATCCAGCCGCGGCAGCCGCGCGACCAGGCCCCAATCGACCGCCTCGACCGACGCAGCCTCGTCGCGGTAACGATACTTCCGGAAATAGGCCTCGCGAAAGGCGGCGGCGCAGGCGGCGGAATAGCCTGGGCCGGGCGTGCCATCGGGCAAATCGACGTGGATTTCGAAGCCCTGTCCGGCCAAGCGCAGGGCGGCGTAGCGCGACCAGGCCGGCGCCGCGGCCTCGCCGAGCAGCGCCAGCTCGGCCCGGGCGCGGGCCTCGAGCTCAGCATAGAGCTCGGCAACGTCGGCGTCGGCCGCCGTCTCCAGGCGCAGGATCCGGGTGGTGGCGACATCGATGCGCGGCTCGGCCCAGAGCAGGCCGACGGCCGAACCGACGCCTGCCGCCGCCGGGACGATCACCTTGGGCACGCCGACGGCGCGGGCCAGGCGCGCGGCGTGCAACGGCCCGGCGCCGCCGAAGGCGACCAGCGCGTAGCGGCGCGGATCGCGCCCGCGCTCGACCGAGACCAGCCGGAGCGCGTGCTCCATGTTGTTGGTGGCGACCAGATGAACGCCCCAGGCCGCGGCACCGATGTCGAGCCCCAGCGGCCGGGCGATCTCGGCCTCGATGCCGCGCGCCGCCGCGGCGGCGTCAAGCCGCATGGCGCCGCCGTTGAAGTAGCCGGGGTCGATGTAGCCCAGCACCACGTTGGCGTCGGTGACCGTCGATCTCGTTCCGCCGCGGCCATAGCAGAGCGGCCCGGGCTCGGCGCCGGCGCTCTCGGGCCCGACCGTGATCATGCCCATGTCGAGGCCGGCGATGCTGCCGCCGCCGGCGCCGATCTCCAGCAGCTCGACCGCCGGCAGGCTGACCGGCAGGCCGCTGCCGGCGCGAAAGCCGACGTGATCGACCTCGAAGCTTTGGGCGATCGCCGGAACGCCGCCGTCGACGGCGCCGAGCTTTGCGGTGGTGCCGCCCATGTCGAAGGTGACGACGTGCTCGGCGCCGAGACGACGGCCGATCAGGGCCGCCATCAGGACGCCCGCCGCCGGCCCCGATTCCAGGATGCGGACCGGGAAGCGCCGTGCCAGCGCCGGCGAGACCAGGCCGCCGTTCGACTGCATGATGAAGAGTTCGCGGGGGACACCACGCTCGGCCAGGGCGGCCCGCAGGTTGGCGAGATAACGCTCGACCACCGGGCGGACATAGGCATTGACCACGGTGGTGCTGGTGCGCTCGTACTCGCGGTACTTCGGCGAGACCTCCGAGGACAGCGAGACCGGGAGTTCCGGCAGGCGGGCGGCGAAATGCTCTGCCACCACCCGTTCGTGGGCGGGATTGGCGTAGGCATGCAGCAGCGCCACCGCGACTGATTCCGCCCCGGACGCCCGCACTTCCGCGACCGCCGCCTCGAGTGAGGCCGCATCCGGCGGCTCGATCACCGCGCCGTCGAAACCGGTGCGCTCGGCGATCTCGAAGATGCGCCGGCGCGGCACCAGGGGTGTCGGCTTGTCAAGGTACAGATCGTAGGTCTCGTGCCGCTTCTGCCGGCCGATGATCAGCACGTCGCGGAAGCCTTTGGTGGTGATCAGCGCGGTCGGCGCGCCCTTGCGCTCGATCACGGCATTGGTCGCCACCGTCGTCGCGTGCAGCACGGCGGCGAGCGCGCCGGCTTCGATCTCCGCTTGCCGCAACAGCGCATCCAGGCTCTCCAGCACCGCGCGCGCCGGATCGGCCGGCGTGCTCGGCGCCTTCAGGGTCAGTACCCGGCCGCTGGCGCCGTCGTGCAGGGCGCAGTCGGTGAAGGTGCCGCCGATGTCGAAGGCGATGCGGTACATGGACGCGATCTTAGGCCGGCTCGGCGGGCCGGCAAAACGCCGCCGGCACGCTCAGGTCCGCCGCCGCCGCTCGCCGCGCAGGTTCAGCGCATTGGCCAGGATGATGACGACGGCGCCGAGGCCGAGGAAGACGTCGACCGCCTCGGTATAGACCAGATAGCCGATCAGGCCGGCGAGCGGCAGGCGGATGAAATCGACCGGCGCGACCGCGGCGGCATCGGCCAGCGCCATCGCCCGCGACAGGCAGTAGTGCGAGTAGAAGCCGGCGATCCCGGTGACCAGGACCCACGGCCACAGCGCCAGCGACGGCGTCACCCAGGTGATGAGCGACGGCGCCAAGGCCAGCGGCAACTGGATCAGGTTCATGTGGAACAGGATGGTCAGCGCCGAATCGGTCCGCGTCAGCGCCTTGGTGACGGCGAAGGCGCCGGCGTACCCGACGGCCGCGGCGAGCACGACGAGAGCGGCCAAATCGACCGCGGCCAGGCCCGGCCGCAGGATCACCAGGATGCCGCAGAAGCCGAGCAGGATGGCGCCGGCCCTGAGCCGGGTCAGCCGCTCGTCCAGGAACAGCACCGCCATCACCGCGGTCCAGATCGGAGTCGTGAACTCGATGGCGAAGACTTGCGCCAGCGGCAGCTGCAAAAGCCCGTAGTACCAACCGATCTGCGCCGCGAAGTGGATGACATTGCGCAGGCCATGCAGGCCCAACCGCGGGCTCCGCAGCATGCCGGTGCCGTAGCGGCGCAACAACGCCATGATGACGGCGAGCGTGAACAGGTTGCGGAAGAGCACGATCTCGGCCAGCGGCAACCCGGCGGCCAGCTCGCGGCCGGCGACGCCCATCATGGTCAGGGCCAGCACCGCGCCCAGCATCCACATCACGGCACGGAGCAGGGAAGGCTCGGGTGCCGCATACAACGACTGAGAGCTCAAATCACCCGCCCCACGCCTGCCCGTACGGCCGAATCGCGGCGGGCACCTTGCGCCGCCGCCGCCGGGCCGTCACTCTCGCACGCACGCTGCCGGAATTGAACACGGGGAAGACGGCATGATCGTCGAGCTGAGCGAGGAGCAGCGTCAGATCCGCGAGTTGATCCGCCGCGTCGCCGCCGAAAAGGTCGCGCCGCGGGCCCAGGCGATCGACGCCAGCGCCGAGTACCCACAGGACATGTTCGAGCTCTTGCGCGAGCTCGGTCTTTTCACCCTGCCGTTCCCGAGGAATTTCGGCGGCAGCGACAGCATGCTGTCGGCGGTGCTGGCGGTCGAGGAGCTGGCCCGGGTCTGCTACAACACCGCCTACCTGCTGGTGGTGCAGTGGGTGCCGTTCGGCGCCATCCTCGCCGGCGGCAGCGAGGAGCAGAAACAGCGCTACCTGCCGGGCCTGGCCAGCGGCGAACTGCGCGCCGCCTTCTCGACGACGGAAGCGCAGAGCGGCTCGGACGTCGCCGGCATCCGCACCCGCGCGGCTCGGATCGAGGGCGGCTACCGAATCAACGGCGCCAAGATCTGGTGCACCAACTCCGCGGTCTCGGACTTCATCATCGTCGCCGCCAAGACCGGCCAGGCCGAGAGCCGCGGGCGGATCAATTTCTTCATCGTCGACCGCGCCAGCCCGGGCTTTGAGATCGGGCCGAAGGAGGACAAGATGGGCGCGCGCGGCCTGCCCGCCTGCCCGCTTTACTTCACCGATGTGTTTGTCCCTGAAGCGAACAGGCTCGGGCCCGAGGGCGAAGGCTTCGCCCAGGTCATGGAAGCCTTCAATCTGTCGCGTCCGATCATCGCGGCGCGCGGCGTCGGCCTGGCCCAGGGCGCGATGGACCATGCCATCGCCTTCCTTGAGGAGCGCCGCGCCTTCGGCCAGCCGATCCTCGACTTTCAGGGCGTGCGCTGGATGCTGGCCGACATGGCGATCCAGATCGAGGCCGCCCGCAACCTGACCTACAAGGCGGCAGCCGCGGTCGATGCCGGTGTGCGCGGCAAGGAGCTGGCGACGATGGCGGCAATCGCCAAATGCCACGCCACCGACACGGCGATGCAGGTGGCCGAGAACGCGGTGCAGCTGTTCGGCGCCGCCGGCATCTCCAACGAGTTTCCGATCAACCGCTACTTCCGCGACGCCAAGGTGTTGCAGATCGTCGAGGGCACCAACCAGATCCAGCGCAACATCATCTCGCGCAACCTGCTGGGGCGGGGCCGTGGCTGAGGGCGGCCTCGAAGAGGCGACGCCGACCGGACCGCTCGCCGGCGTCCGCGTCGTCGACCTGACCATCAACGTGCTCGGGCCACAGGCGACGCAGATCCTGGGCGACATGGGCGCCGACGTGATCAAGGTTGAGCCGCCGGGCGGCGATCCGATGCGCCAGATGGGGCCGGCCCGCAATCCCGAAATGGGCGCCTTCTATCTGGCCCTGAACCGCAACAAGCGCAGCCTGGTGCTGGACCTGAAGCGGGCCGACGACAAGGCCCGCCTGATGCGTCTGGTGACGGGCGCCGATGTCTTCGTGCACAGCATGCGGGCCCGGGCGGCGGCGCGCCTCGGCATCGCCTATGCCGAGGTGCGGGTGGCCCGCCCCGACATCGTCTACGCCTGGGCCGGCGGCTACGCCAGGCACGGGCCGCGCGCCGACCGTCCGGCCTATGACGACGTCATCCAGGGGGAGAGCGGCCTCGCCGGGCTGATCGGGCGGGCCAGCGGCGAGGCCCGCTACGTGCCCATGCCGATGGCCGACAAGTTCTGCGGCCACGTCCTGGCCTCGGCGATCGGCATGGCGCTGTTCCGGCGCGAGCGCAGCGGCCAGGGCCAGGAGGTGCATGTGCCGATGCTGGAGAGCATGCTCTCCTTCAACCTGGTCGAGCACCTGTGGCACGGCACGCTCGACGAAGCGCAGAAGGGCCTGGGTTATCCGCGCGTCCTGTCGCCGCACCGCCGCCCCTATCCGACGCGGGACGGCCACATCTGCATCATGGTCAATACCGACGCGCAGTGGCGGCGCCTGATGGCGGCGGTCGGGCGGCCGAAGGTGATGGAGGAGACGCGTTTCGCCCGCCTGGCCCAGCGCACCGAGCACATCGCCGAGCTGCTGGAGATCCTGGCCGCGGCGCTTGTCGAGCGGACCAGCGCCGACTGGCAGGCCCGCCTGGATGCCGCCGATATTCCGAACGGGCCGGTCAACAGCCTTGAGGACCTGATCGCCTCCGACTACCTGCGCGAGACCGGATTCTTCCGACGCTACCGCCACCCCTCGGAGGGCCCGATGATGGCGACGGCGGTGCCGGTCGCCTTCTCCGGGACGCCGGGCGGCCTCCACCGCCCGCCGCCCCGGCTCGGCGAGCATACGGCGGAGATCCTGGCCGGCCTGGAGGCCGGCGGCGCCTGGCCTCAGAGGATCTCGAAGACGTCGTAGACCGCGGCCTCCGGCTCGCGGCGGCCGACGCCGACGGCGACGACGCGGTTGAGCCAGGCGTATTTCTCGGAGTCGGTCTCGAAGAACAGCGCCGTGCGCAGGTAATATTCGGATGGGTTGACCGCCTCGCCGGCGGCGATGCGCTGCATGACCTGGTCCGGGGCGTGGCGATAGCCGCGGTATTGCACGTAGATGTACCCGTCGTCGGTCTGCAGCGCCAGGCGGACGTCGGGCTGGACGACGCCGTCGAAGCGGCGCAGCAGCGCGTCAGCGCTGCCGGGCATCAGCCGCGCCTCGATCTTCGGCCCGCGGAACCAGCCATCGACGAAGTAGTCGATGCGGCGCATTCGGCCCATCGGCGTGGCGTCGAAGATGTGCGAGCCGGCGATCTCGATCCTGAGCTCGCCAATGTAGTCGGATTTCAGCTCGGGCATGATGGCCCTCCCCGCGCTGCCAAGGGCGCCAGTCTAGGTCGCCGCCGACGGCAAGCCTAGAGCGCCGCCAGGACGAAAAGCGTCAGGCCCCAGGCGACCAGGCCGACGCCGAGCACGGCGCCGAGGAGATGGCCATGCGGGATCGTCTTCTCCAGCAGCACGTAGAGCGCCAGGCCGGCCACCCAGTACAGGTTCATGACCCCGCCGACGAACAGCAGCGCCATCAGGAACCAGCAGCAGCCCAGGCAATAAAGGCCATGCTCGAGGCCCATGACGAAGGCGCCTGCGCGGCCCTCGCGCCGCCGCTCGGTCAAAAAGCGCACCGGCGCGCGGCAATGGCGCAAACAGGCGTGCTTCAGCGGCGCGCATTGCCAGAAGCCGGCTGCGATCAGCAAGGCGGCGGCGAGGCCGGGTCCGGCCGCCGCCGCCGCGCCGGAAACCAGGCCCGCCCGCGCCAGCCCCCATTGCAATGCCGTCGCCAGCACGCTGAAGCCGCCCCAGGCGATCAGATAGGCCAGAACGAAGAGCGCCGTGGCGCCCGGTCGCGGGCGGCTGAGCCGCGCCTCGAGGGCGGCGAACAGCAGCACCATCGGCGCCGCACTGGGCAGCATCATGGCGATCATCATGACCCACCACATGAGGAACATCAGCGCCGCGTATCCGGCATTCCACCGGGCGGGCGTCAACGCCCCGGGCGTGGCGCCATGCGTTCCCATTTCCGTCCCGGCGCCGGTCAGCAGGTAGGCCCAGGCCATCGCCGTCACCGCCAGCAGACCGATGACGACGATCAGCCGCTCGCGCTTGAACAGCCCCTGCCAGCTCAGGTCAGGTGGCATCGCCATGCGTCCGCGCGCGCCGCCGACGCGCTAACGGACGATGCCGCCGCTCGAATGTCGCAGCTTGTTGAACTGGCTGTAGGTGCCGTCGAGCACGAGCGCGATCGCCCCGCCCGCCTTGACGCTGGAGCTGCCGATCTCGGCCTGCTCGAACTCGATGCCGTTGGGAATGTCGATGCGGACCCGGTGTTCCTCGCCGGTGGCCGGGCTCTTGATCGGCTGCCCGCTCGCCTCCAGCACCCCGGGGATGCTGACTTTCGCCTGGCGCGCCTCGATGTCGCAGCTGAACGTGATCGGCTTGTACAAGGGCTCGTGCACGGTCTCGGACATGGCGCGGTAGACCCACCAATGGGTTGCCGCCTCTTCGGTCTCCTCGCCGTAGACGATCTTCAACAGCGCCCGGCGCTGCGGCTCGCTGGCGCGCTCGTCGATCACCGCCTGCAACTCGCCCTTGCCCTCGAAGATGGGGCCGGGCCAGGCATAGAAAAGGGCGACATGCAGGCCGCGAAGGTCGACGTCGCCGAAGTGGCCCTGCTCGATCCGCAGCACCTCGAAACCGCGACAGTCGCCATGCGTCGGCAGGCTCTCGAATTGGCAGGGGCAACCATAATCGCAGTTGCAGCTGCCGAACTCCGTGCCTTCCACGTACCAGTCGACCATTGCCATCGCCTGCCTCTCCCGTCCATGCCGGCGCGAGTCCCGCCTCTTCGCAGGCCGCTCCCTACTTGCGGCCCGTTCGCTATCATACTATTTGCTGCCCCGTTGTAGAGCACCGAAGAATCTGCTGGCGACGCGAGGAAGGCGGTCCGCCACGGTGGTCCCAGGCAGCCCGAAGCGATCCATCATGGCCCTGCACGTCGCCCTCAACCACAAGACGCTCTACCGCTACGACCGTTCCATCGGCATGGGTCCACAGGTGATCCGGCTGCGCCCGGCGCCGCACAGCCGCACGCCAATCGTCAGCTATGCCCTGAAGATCGAACCGGCCGAGCATTTCCTGAACTGGCAGCAGGACCCGCACGGCAACTTCCTGGCCCGCATCGCCATTCCCCAGCGGGTGCGCGAGTTCCACATCGAAGTCGACCTGGTCGCCGACATGGTGGTCTTCAACCCATTCGACTTCTTCCTCGAGCCGCAAGCAGAGACCTATCCATTCGCGTACGATCCGTTGGCGGCCCAGGACCTGCGCCCCTATCTGGCGATCGAGACGCCGGGGCCGCTGCTGCAGGACTGGCTCAATGCCGTGCCGCGAGGGGGCGATAGCGGCACGGTCGATTTCCTGGTCGAACTCAATCGACGCCTGCAGTCGCAGATCGAGTACATCGTGCGCATGGAGCCGGGCGTGCAGACGCCCGAGCAGACCTTGGCCGCGGGCCGCGGCTCGTGTCGGGATACCGGCTGGCTGCTGGTGCAGATCCTGCGCCACCTCGGCATCGCCAGCCGCTTCGTCTCCGGCTACCTGATCCAGCTCGTGCCGGACCTCAAGTCGCTTGACGGGCCTTCAGGACCGACGGCCGACTTCACCGACCTGCACGCCTGGGCCGAAGCCTACCTGCCCGGCGCCGGCTGGGTCGGCCTCGATCCGACCTCAGGCCTGTTCGCCGGCGAGGGGCACATTCCGCTGGCCTGCACGCCGCATCCGGCGACGGCGGCCCCGGTCAGCGGCACGCTCGACGAATGCGAGACCGAGTTCAGCTACGAGATGTCGGTGACCCGCATCCTGGAGACGCCCCGGGTCACCAAGCCTTACGGTGAGGACGAGTGGCGGCGGATCGACAACCTGGGGCAGCGGATCGAGGCGCAGCTGCGGGCCGACGACGTCCGCCTCACCATCGGCGGTGAGCCGACCTTCGTCTCGATCGACTTTCCCGACGCCCCGGAATGGAACACCGAGGCGGTCGGCGGCGCCAAGCGCAGGCTCGCCGCCGAGCTGATCCGCCGCCTGCAGCAGCGTTTCGCCCCCGGCGGCCTGCTGCACTTCGGGCAGGGCAAGTGGTATCCGGGCGAGCAGCTGCCACGCTGGGCCTTTTCCCTCTACTGGCGTACTGACGGCCGACCGCTCTGGCGGGACGAAAAACTGATTGCCGGCGAAGACGAAGCGGCAACGGCGGGGACCGAGCAGGCCCGGCAGCTCACCGAGGCCATCGCCCGCCGCCTGGAGGTCGGCGACCAGGCGGTGATGCCGGCCTACGAGGATCCCTGGCACTTCATCGAGCAGGAACGCAAGCTGCCGGAAAACCTGGATCCAGCCAGCAACAAGCTCGACGATCCGATGGCGCGGGCGCGCCTGGCCAAGGTCTTCGAGCGTGGCCTGTCGACACCGGCCGGCTTCGTCCTGCCACTGCAAAGCTGGCAGGCGCGCGACGGCAGGCGACGCTGGATTTCCGAGCCCTGGTCGACCCGCTCACGCCACTTGTTCCTGATACCGGGCGATTCCCCGGTCGGTTTCCGGCTGCCGCTGCCGACGCTGCCTCATGTCGAGCCGCGAGACTACCCCTACGTCTATCCGGCCGACCCGTTCGCCGAACGCGGCCCGCTGTCCGAGGCTGACGCGCGCCGCCAGCCCTACCTCAGGGGTCAGATCGAGCCGGCGGCGGCGCGGCAGAGCTTAAGCGACCAGACCGGCGCCGGCACGCCCAACCGCCCGGTGCGGGCGGCACTGGCGGTGGAGCCGCGCGAGGGGCGCCTGCATGTCTTCATGCCCCCGGTGGAGGCGGTCGAGGACTATCTCGACCTGGTCGCCGCGGTCGAGGACGCCGCGGCAGAGCTGGCGTTGCCGCTCAATCTCGAGGGCTACGTGCCGCCGCCGGACCATCGCCTCAACGTGATCCGCGTCACCCCTGACCCAGGCGTCATCGAGGTTAACATCCATCCCGCCGGCGGCTGGGGCGAGTTGGTCGAGAACATCACCGCCCTCTACGAGGATGCGCGGCAGTCCCGTCTCGGCACCGAGAAGTTCATGCTCGACGGTCGGCACACCGGAACCGGCGGCGGCAATCACGTCGTTCTCGGCGGGCCGACGCCGGCCGACAGCCCGTTCCTGCGCCGCCCCGACCTGTTGCGCAGCTTGATCATCTTTTGGCAGCGCCACCCGGCGCTGTCGTATCTGTTCTCGGGCCTGTTCATCGGCCCGACCAGCCAGGCGCCGCGGGTCGACGAGGCCCGTCACGATTCGCTTTACGAGCTCGAGCTCGCCTTCCGCCAGGTGCCCGCGCCCGAGAGCGGGGCCAGTGTCCCGCCGTGGCTGGTCGACCGGATCTTCCGCAATCTGCTGATCGACGTCACCGGCAACACCCACCGCATCGAGATCTGCATCGACAAGCTGTATTCGCCCGACGGCCCGGCCGGGCGGCTCGGCCTGGTCGAGTTCCGCGCCTTCGAGATGCCGCCGGAAGCGCGCATGAGCCTGGCCCAGCAGCTGCTGCTGCTCGCCCTAGTCGCCCGCTTCTGGCGCCAGCCGCTGGACGGCGACCTGGTGCGCTGGGGCACCCGGCTCGCCGACCACTTCATGCTGCCGCACTTCGTCTGGCAGGACCTGGAGGAGGTCATCGCCGACCTCAACCGAGCCGGCTATGCCCTGGAGGCGTCGTGGTTCCGGCCGCACTTCGAATTCCGCTTCCCGCTCTACGGCTCGATCGTCTATGAGGGCGTCGAGCTCGAGCTGCGCCAGGCCCTCGAGCCCTGGCACGTGATGGGCGAGCAGGGCGCAGCTGGCAGCACCGTCCGCTACGTCGATTCCTCGGTCGAACGCCTGCAGGTCCGGGCCACCGGCCTTACCGGCGAGCGCCATCTGGTCGCCTGCAACGGCAGGCGGGTGCCGCTGCAGCCGACCGGCCGGTCCGGCGAGGCGGTCGGCGGCGTCCGCTACCGCGCCTGGCAGCCGGCCGCCAGCCTGCACCCGAGCATCGGCATCGACGCACCGCTGGTGTTCGATCTTTACGACCGTTGGTCGGGACGCGCCGTTGCCGGTTGTACCTATCACGTGGCGCATCCGGGCGGGCGCAACTTCGAGCAGTTCCCGGTCAACGCCAACGAGGCCGAGAGCCGGCGCCTGGCCCGCTTCTTCCCCTTGGGCCACAGCGTCGGCCCGGGGCCCGAGCCGGAAGCTATCACCCGGCCCGAGTTTCCGGGCACGCTCGATCTGAGATGGAAATGACGCCCGCGGACGGGCGCTTGTGCGGTGGCGGAGCCGAATGGAATAATCCCGCCCCGCCGTCGTCGGATGAATATTGATGACCATCGCCCCAGCGCCCGAGTCAGAGCCGTCGCCCGCCCTCGCCAGCTTGTTGCAGGGCTATCAGGTGCTGCCCGGAGTCTACGACGAGCTGATGACGCCGACGGGCCGAATTCGCCCGCGCTGGGAAAAGCCGCTCGCCGCCTTCCTCGCCTACAACGACGCCGACCGCGCCGACGCCTCGCGCACGGCGCAACGCATGCTGAACGACAACGACGTCATGCACATCGTGCGCGACGACCCCGATCAGGCGACGCGGCCCTGGGCGCTCGACCTGTTCCCGCTGGTGATCGAGCAGGAGGAATGGCAGGCGCTGGAATCCGGCTTGATCCAGCGCGCCCGCGTCCTCAACGCCGTGCTCGCCGACCTGTACGGCGAGCAACGGCTGCTGAAGGAGGGGGTGCTGCCGGCGGCGCTGGTCTTCAGCAGCCCGCAGTTTCTGCCGGCCTGCCACGGCGTGCCGGCGCCCGATGGCGTCTACCTCAACTTCCTCGCCTTCGACCTCGCGCGCTCGCCCGACGGCAGCTGGTGGGTGTTGAGCGACCGCACCCAGTCGCCGGCCGGCGTCGGTTATGCCTTGGAGAACCGCATCGTCGCTTCACGCGCGCTGCCCGATCTGTTCGCGGCCAGCAACGTGCAGCGCCTGGCCGCCTTCTTCCAGGCCTTCAGCGACAGCCTGCTGAGCCTGTCGCGCCGTGACGAGCCCCTGGCCGTGGTGCTGTCCTCCGGCACCACCAAGGAGACCTATTTCGAGCACGCCTATCTTGCGCGCTATCTGGGTTATACGCTGGTCGAAGGCTCCGACCTGACGGTGCGCGAGGACCGCCTCTACCTGAAGACGGTGGCGGGACTGCGCCCCGTCGACATCGTGCTGCGCCGGATCGATTCCGAGCTCTGCGACCCGCTCGAGCTGCAAACCGACTCCCTGCTCGGGGTGCCGGGCCTGCTGCAGGCGGCGCGCACCGGGCACATCGCCATCGCCAACGCCCTGGGCAGCGGCCTGATCGAGAATGAGGCGCTGCTGAGCTTCCTGCCCGGAATCAGCCGTTCCCTGCTGTCTGAGGACCTGGCGCTGCCCAGCGTCGCCACCTGGTGGTGCGGCCAACCGAAAGAACGCGCCTACGTTCTCGACAACCTTGATCGCCTGATCATCCGCCGCGTGTTCTCGCGCAAGACCATCCTGACCCCCGACCACGGCAGCGTGCTCGGGCCCGAGCTGACGCCGGAAAGCCGGGCCGAGCTGGTGCACGACATCGAACACAAGAGCCACGCCTACATCGGACAGGAGATGGTCTCGCTGTCGACGGCGCCGGTCTGGCTTGGCCGCGACAACCTGCAGCCGGCGCCGATGTCCTTGCGCGTCTATCTGGCGGCGACCAAGGACGGCTATCGGGTGATGCCGGGTGGTCTGGCCCGGGTCTCACCGCAGGCCGACCCGCGGGCCGCCTGGCTCAACCCGGGCGAGGTCAGCAAGGACACCTGGGTAATGTCGCGCGGCATCGTCGATACCTTCAGCCTGCTGACCCAGCCGCACCATCGCTTGCACCTGCGTCGCGGCGAGCGCGAGCTGCCCAGCCGCACCGCCGACAACCTGTTCTGGCTGGGCCGCTACGCCGAGCGCTCGGAAGGGGCGGCGCGGCTGCTGCGCAGCCTGGTGGCGCGGCTCAGCGGCGAGAGCGGCCCGGGCGGCGATCCCGCGACGCTGCAGCGGCTGGTGGCGCTGCTGGTGATTCAGAAGCACCTCTCGCCGCGGCGCGCCAGCCGCGCCACCGAAGCGGGCCTGCGCGCCGTCGAGCAAGAGCTCTGGACCATCCTTTTCGATCCCGACTGTCCCGACGGTCTGGCCCGGATTCTCGACAACGTGCGTCGCGTCGCCGAGCTGATCCGCGAGCGCCTGTCGCTCGACACCTGGCGCATCATCCGCAACCTGACGGCGATCCCGCATGATCTGCCGCTGCGGGCCGGCCAGGAGTTCGACGACGCCCTGCGCCTGCTGGACGAGATGATCCAGCGGTTAGCCGCCCTGAACGGCATGGTGCTGGAAAACATGACCCGCGGCTTCGGCTGGCGCATTCTCGACGTCGGCCGGCGGCTGGAGCGGGTGCGCCACGCCGTCAAGCTGGTCCGCCACCTGGCGATCCGCGGCGACCCGGAGGCGACCGGCGCCTTGGGTCTGCTGCTGGAGCTGGCCGACAGCACTATGACCTATCGGGCCCGCTACAAGGCCCAGCCGGCGCTGCCGGCGACGCTCGACCTGATCCTGGCGGACGAGACCAACCCGCGCTCGGTGCTGTTTCAGCTGCTCGCCATCGAGGAGAGCGTAAGGGCCCTGCCCAAGGAGGGCGAGAGCACGATCCTGAGCCCGATCGAGCGGCTTATAACCGGGCTCTGCACCGAGCTCAGGCTCGCCGATATGTTCCAGCTTTCGCTGCCGGCAAAGAACAGCGAGCGGCGCACCGGCCTGGATCGTCTGGCGCGCCAGCTGGAGAGCGGCACGGCAACGCTGTCGGACCTGATCGCGCGAACCTATTTCAGCCATTCGATGCCGCGGCAGGTCTCGGGACCGCACCGGGTCGAGGCGGCGACGTGATCTACAACATCAGCCACCGCACCGTATTTTCGTACAGCCAGGCCGTCTCGATCTCGCACCATCGGCTGCATCTGATGCCGCGGTCGACGCCCCGGCAGAACCCCCTGTGGTCGACCATCGTGGTCGAACCGACGCCGAGCCTGCGCTCGGAGTCGCGCGACTATTTCGGCAACCGGGTGATCTACCTGACGATCCAGGAGCCGCATGAGCAGCTGGAAGTGCGGGCGAGCGCCAGGGTCGACGTGCAGGCCGCCCCGCCGACGACGCCGGAACTGAGCCGGCCCTGGGACGCGGTGGCGCGCGAGCTGGAGACGACGCGCGACGCCGACGCGCTTGACGCCTATCACTTCGCGTTCGATTCCCCGTACGTCGCCAGCAACGGCGAGATCGACGACTACGCCCGGCTTTCGTTTCCGCCGGGACGACCGGTCCTGGCCGCGGCCATGAACCTGACCGGGCGGATTTTCAATGATTTCACTTACGAGGGCGGCGTCACCAGCGTGTCCACGCCGGTGACCGAGGTCATGGCGCAGCGCCGCGGCGTCTGTCAGGACTTCGCCCACCTCGAGCTCGCCTGCTTCAGGACCCTCGGTCTGCCGGCGCGCTATGTCAGTGGCTATCTCCTGACCTATCCGCCGCCCGGCCAGGAGAAGCTGGTCGGCTCCGACGCCTCGCACGCCTGGATCTCGGTCTGGTGCCCGGAGCTCGGCTGGGTCGACTTCGACCCGACCAACAACACCATTCCCGGCAACGAGCACGTCACCCTGGCCTGGGGACGCGACTATGGCGACGTCAGCCCGGTCAACGGTTTCATGGTCGGCGGCGGCGACCACGAGATCACGGTGGCGGTCGACGTCGCACCGGCCTGAGCCAACGCCGCCGCGCCTCAGCCGCGCAGCGCCGCGGCCCGGCGCGAGGCCTCGGCGATCAGGAAGGCGAGGTCGGAATGGGTGGTCAGGAAGCGGATGCCGCGCCCGATCAGCGCCCGCTGGCGCTCCAGGTCCCTGTCGCCGCCCATGCCGGCAAACTTGCCGGCCGCCCGGCAGGCTTCGATCACCTTGTCGATCGCCGCCATGATCTCGGGCGAGCCGAAGGCGCCGGGCAGGCCCATGTCGACCAGCATGTCGTTGCAGCCGACGTGCAAGACGTCGACGCCCTCGACCGCGGCGATAGCCTCGACCTGGCTCAACCCCTCCAGAGTCTCGATCATGCAGACCACCATCGTCTGCGCGTTCAGGGCCTGGGTCAGCTCGCCGATCGGCACCGGGCGAAAACCGAAGGCCGGATAGGCGCCGCCGACCGAGCGCCGGCCGACCGGCGGGAACTTGCAGGCGGCGACCGCTCGGCGCGCCTCTTCGGCCGAGTTGACGTCGGGAATGACGATGCCCATGACGCCAGCGTCCAGCATCTGCGAGATTTCGGGATCGTCGAAGCGCCGCACCCGCAGCAGCGGCGCCACGCCGAGCCCGAGCGCCGCCTGGGCGATCTCGGCAATGCTCTCGCGCGAGAAGATGCCGTGCTGGCCGTCGATGAACAGGAAATCGTGCCCGGTGGCGCGGGCGACGGCCGCGATCTCGCCCGTGCGCGCGAGGCGCACGGCCAGGCCGAGTGCCACCTCGTCGGCGCGCATGCGCGCCAGCGCCGGGTTCACCAATTCATGCTGCTGCATCGTTCGTCCCTTCCCTGCTGGCCGCCAGCGCCGGCTGCCGCCGCTTTTGCCGTCAGCCGTGCAAGCAGCATTAGACAGAATTTGCGCGTTCGACTACCCTCCGGCGACGATGCATCGTGCATTTGAGGAGATGCCTTCGAGTTGCCCAACATGCTCACGGCCGCTGGCGCGGCCGTCAGGATGGCCGCGCTGGCGCTGGTTTGCGCCGCCGCCGGTGGCACGGCGGCGCTGGCACAGTCCAAGGGCCGCGTCGTTACCGTCGAGGCGGTGACCTTACGACCGACCACGCTCGTCGAGTCGGTCTCCTCCGTCGGCAATTTCATCGCCAACGAATCTGCCGTCATCCGCCCCGAGGTAGACGGGCGCATCGTCGAGATCGCCTTCGAGGAAGGGCAACCGGTCAAGAAGGGACAGCTGCTGTTCCGCCTCGACGCCTCCATCTTCGAGGCGCAGCTGCACGAGGCGCAGGCCCGGCTGGCGCTGAGCACGCGCAACTACGAGCGGGCCAAGACCCTGAACGAGAAGGGCCACAGCAGCGGTGAGATTCTCGACCGCAGTCTGGCCGAGATGCGAATCGACCAGGCCAGCGTCGAGCTCAACAAGGCGCGTCTCGAAAAGACCCGAATCATCGCGCCCTTCGATGGCATCATCGGCTTGCGCCAGGTCAGCCTGGGAGACTTCGTCGAAGCCAAGAACGAGCTCATCACCCTGGTCAGCCTCGATCCGGTGAAGGTCGAGTTTCGCCTGCCCGAGCGCTTCTACCGCGTGCTCGCCGAGGGTGGCATGATCCGTGCCGCCCCGGACGCGCTGCCAGGTGAGATTTTCGAGGGACGAATTTACGCCATCGCCCCGACCATCGATCTGAACGGGCGCAGCGTCGCGGTCAAGGCCACGATGCCCAACCCCGAGCACCGCCTGCGCCCCGGCATGTTCGCCCGCGTCTCGCTGCTGGTCGACCAGCGCAACGCCGCACTGGTGGTGCCCGAAGCCGCCATCGTGCAGCGCGGCGACGGCCAGTACGTCTATCGCATCCTCGACGGCAAGGCCGACCTGACCAGGGTCCGCCTGGGCCTGCGCCAGACCGGCCGGGTCGAGGTCGTTGAAGGCCTGCGCGAGGGCGACACGGTGGTCACCGCCGGGCAGATCAAGCTGCGGCCCGGCAGCCCGGTCGAGGTCGCCGACTTCAGCGCCGCCGGCGTGAAGACGCAATAATCGGGACGCGGCGATGCGCATTTCCGACATCTGCATCAGCCGGCCGGTCTTCGCCACCGTCATGAGCCTGGTCCTGACCTTGCTCGGCGCCGTCGCCTATCAGCGGCTCAGCATCCGCGAGTACCCCAACATCGACTCCGCCGTGGTCACCGTGGCGACGACATATCGCGGCGCCGACGCCGAGATCGTCGAATCCCAGGTCACCAAGGTGCTGGAAGACTCGCTCGCCGGCATCGAGGGCATCGACTTCATGACCTCGATCAGCCGCCCGGAACAGAGCCAGATCACCGTCACCTTCCTGCTCGGTCGCGAGCCCGATGGCGCCGCCGCCGACGTGCGCGACCGGGTCGGACGGGTTCGCGGCAGGCTGCCCTCGGAGATCGAGGAGCCGGTGATCCGCAAGGTCGAGGCCGACGCCCAGGCGATCATGTACCTCGGCTTCACCAGCGACCGGCACACCCCGCCCCAGATCACCGATTACGCCGACCGCTACGTCAAGGACAGCCTGCAGGTGCTGCCGGGCGTCGCCGAGGCGCGCATCTTCGGCGAGCGGCGCTATTCCATGCGCATCTGGCTCGATCCCGACCGCCTGGCCGCATACAACCTGACGCCCCAGGACGTCCTCGAAGCGCTGCGCCGGCAGAACGCCGAGATCCCGGCCGGCCGCATCGAGAGCACCGACCGCGAGTTCTCGGTGCTCTCGGAGACCGATCTGAGGACCGCCGAGGATTTCAACAACCTGGTGGTCAAGCGGGTCGACGGCTTCCTGGTCCGGCTCGCCGACGTCGGCTACGCCCGCATCGGCCCGCAGGACGAGCGCCGCACCGTCCGTTACCGGGGCCAGACGGCGATCGCGCTTGGCATCATCAAGCAGGCCACGGCCAACCCGCTGGAGGTCTCGCAGGCGGTCCACGCCGCGGTGCCGCGGATCAGCGCCAGCCTGCCGGAAGGCATGAAGGTGGCGATGGCCTACGACACCACGGTCTACATCAACGCCTCGATCGACAACGTCTACGCCACGATCCTTGAGGCGGTGGTGCTGGTGGTGCTGATGATCTTCCTGTTCCTGCGCTCGTTCCGCGCGGTGCTGGTGCCGATCGTCACCATCCCGGTGTCGCTGATCGGCGCCTGCGTGGTCATGTACCTGTTCGGCTTCTCCATCAACACGCTGACCCTGCTGTCGATGGTGCTGGCGATCGGTCTGGTGGTCGACGACGCCATCGTCATGCTGGAGAACATCCACCGCCACCTCGAGGCCGGGCAGTCGCCGATCCGCGCGGCGCTGCTCGGCAGCCGCGAGATCGGCTTCGCCATCGTCGCCATGACCCTGACCCTGGTCGCGGTCTATGTCCCGGTCGGCTTCATGAGCGGCACCACCGGCAAGCTGTTCACCGAGTTCGCCTGGGCGCTGGCGGGCGCGGTGGTGGTCTCGGGCTTCGTCGCCCTGACCTTGGCGCCGATGATGTGCTCGCGCTTCCTGCGCCATTATGACCTGGAGCAGCACAACTGGCTCTACCGCGTCATCGAGTACGGCATCCGCGGCCTCACCGGCGGCTACCGCTGGCTGCTCGGACTGGCGCTCAGGGTGCGGCCGCTGGTCATCCTTGCCGGCCTCGCCGTCGCCGGCGCCAGCTACCCGCTCTTCACCAGCTTGAAGTCGGAGCTGGCGCCCTACGAGGACCAGGGCCTGATCCGGCTGTTCTTCCAGGCCCCGGAAGGTGCCACCATCGACTATACCGACCGCTACGCCGCGCGCTTCGAGCCGATCGTCGAGGCGGTGCCCGAGGTCGAACACTTTTTCGTCGTCGCCGGCTTTCCTGTCGTCTCGCAGGGCATCACCTTCCTCAACCTGAAGGCATGGGAGCGGCGCGAACGCTCGGCCGCCGAGATCGCCGACGAGCTCAGGCCCAAGGTCGGCGCCAACCCGGGCCTGCGCGCCTTCGCCATCCTGCCGCCGCCGCTCGGCCAGTCGCGCTCCGCCAAGCCGGTGGAAATCGTCATCCAGACGGTGCAGCCCTACGAGACCCTGGCCGAGTGGGTCGACGCCATCGTCGCCAAGGCCGAGGAGAACGAGCGGCTCACCAATCTCGACACCGATCTGCGCCTGAACACGCCGCAGCTCAAGGTCCAGGTCGCCCGTGACAAGGTCGAGTCCATGAACATCGACCTGGCGGCGGCGGGGCGGACGTTGGAGACCTTGCTCGGCGGCCGCGAAATGACGCGCTTCAAGATGGACGGCGAGCAATACGAGGTCATCGTCCAGGTCGCCGACATCGAGCGCACCAATCCGGACGATCTGCGCCGCATCTACGTGCGCAGCGAGCGCGGCGAGATGATCCAGCTCGCCAACCTGGTCTCGATCACCGAGACGGTGACGCCGAAGGAGCTGAACCACTTCAACCAGCTGCGCGCGGCCAAGATCTCGGCCAGCCTGGCCCCCGGCTACAGCCTGGAGGAGGGCCTGAGCTTCCTCGAACAGGTCGCCGAAAGCGTCATACCGCCGGAAGCACAGATCGACTATTCGGGCCCCTCGCGCGAGTACAAGCAGTCCAGCGCCGACATCTACATCACCTTCGCGCTCGCCCTGGCCTTCATCTACCTGGTGCTGTCGGCGCAGTTCGAGAGCTTCGTCGACCCCTTCATCATCATGCTGACGGTACCGCTGTCGATCACCGGCGCGCTGCTCGCCCTCTACTACAGCGGCGGCACCCTGAACATCTACAGCCAGGTGGGGCTGGTCACGCTGATCGGGCTGATCACCAAGCACGGCATCCTGATCGTCGAGTTCGCCAACCAGATCCGCGAGCGCGGCAAGGACGCGCGCGAAGCGGTGCTGGAGGCGGCGACGCTGCGGCTGCGGCCGATCCTGATGACCACCGGCGCCATGGTGCTGGGCGCGGTACCGTTGGCGACCGCGGCCGGGGCCGGAGCCGAAAGCCGCCAGGACATCGGCTGGGTGATCGTCGGCGGCCTGCTGGTCGGCACCTTCTTCACCCTCTTCGTCATTCCCGTGGTCTACACCTATCTCTCGACCGGCAGCCGCCAGATTCTGCAGGTCGAACATGAGCTCAGGGCGGCCGAGTTGCGCCAGGCGGCGGAGTAGCCAGCGCCCTATTCGGTGTCCCGGCGTAGAAAATCCTGCAGGGTCTTGCCGTGTTCGGGCCGGAAGCTTTCGTCGAGGACGGCGAGGCCGGAGATGCGGTCGAGCCGGAACGAGCGGAAATCCTGGCGCAGCTCGCACCAGGACACCAGCAACCAGACCGGCCCATAGAAGGCCAGGGCGAGCGGCCGCACGGTGCGTTCGCTGTGGCGCGCGTGGCCATCGCTGTAGCCGAACCGGAGCTTCTCGCGGCGCCGGATGGCGCCGCGGATTTCCATCGAGTCGACCGCGATCCGCTCGGCGAAATGATCGGGCGGCGCCAGCAGCGAGGTCTCGGCCATCTGCCGGCGCAGGTGCTCAGGCACCACCGACTCGACCTTGGCCAGCACGCTGGCCGCCGCCTCGGCCAGCTTCGGGTCGGCCCAGGATTCGACGATCCGCGCGCCCAGCACCAGGGCCTCGATTTCCTGTTCGTCGAACATCAGCGGCGGTAGGTCGTACCCTTCGCGCAAGATGTAACCGACGCCGGCCTCGCCCTCGACCGGAACGCCGCTGGCCATCAGGTCGCGGATGTCGCGATAGATGGTCCGCTCCGAGACCTCCAGCCGCTCGGCCAGCTCACGCGCCCGCACCAGCTTGCGCCGGCGCAGCACCTGAATGATGTCGAACAGCCGATCCGCCCGGCGCGTGTCCCCTCGCCACAGGCCCATTCTGGCAAACCCCTCCTGACACCTTCTGTCAGGAGAAACCTCGCTGTTTGTCCGTCCCTGACAGTACCCTGTCAGGAGCCACCAGTTATCTTCAGGGCGATGCGGAGCGCCGGCAAGGGCGTGCGACCAGTGGACCCCGCCCCACTCCTCGTTGTCGGTCCGCAGAGCGATAGGAGGCCATGTGATGTGGATTTTCGAGATGCCGGCGATGCTGGGGCGACCGACGGCGATGCCAAGAAATGGGGGCGGCGCGTTCCGCTGCGCCAGCGCGCCCGCATCAGAGACCGCAATAGGAGATCAAGCGATGCGCAATGAGCTGTTGCAATGGCTGTTCCTGGCCTGCAGGCGCTGGCAGCAGCGCCGGGACACCCTGAGACAACTTCAGTCACTCGACGACCGGATGCTGAAGGATATCGGCCTGCACCGGACCGAACTGCTTTCCGCGGTCGAGGAATGGCTGCCCGGCGCGACGGTGCCGTACTGCCTCAGGCGGCGCGCGTTTCTGCACCCCGCCCCAGCCGCATGTCCTGGCACGGCGCCCCGACAGGACAACGAGCGGCCCGATTATCGTCCCGCGGCCTGAAGAGCGCTGAGACCACCGTCCGGCGATGCAATACCTGAAGGGAGCGGGGTTCGGCTTGGCCGCCGTGTCGATCTGGGCCAGCTGGAGCGCCGTCACGCGGCTGGCCGTGACGACCAGCCTGGACGCTTGGGACATCGCGGCGCTGCGCTACGGCGTGGCCGGCCTTCTTCTGTGCCCCGTCGTCGTGCGGCGAGGGCTTGCTCTGGACCGCCTTGGCTGGCACGGATTGGCCGTGCTCATTGCCGGGCTAGGCGCGCCCTATGCGCTGTTGGCGGCAGGCGGGCTGCGCTTCGCGCCTGCCCACGACCAAGGCGCGCTCAATCCGGGCGTCATGCCGCTGTTCGTTGCCCTGATCGCCGCGAGTGTTCTGCGCGAGACGCTTTCAGCCGTGCGGCAGTTGGGACTCGCGCTCATACTGGCTGGCGTTCTCGTCATCGTCGGCTGGCACGCCGCGGGCTGGACCTCCTCGCGCACGTTCGGACACGCGCTCTTCCTGTCCGCCGCATTCTTGTCGGCATGCTTCACCGTGGTCATGCGGCAGGCGAAACTCGACCCGCTGCACGCGACGGCCCTTGTCTCCACCGGATCGCTGGTGATCTACCTGCCCATCTATCTCGCGTTGCGCGGGCCCGGCCTCGCGCAGGCGCCGCCCGCCGACCTTACGGTTCAGGCGATTTTCCAGGGCGTGCTCGTAACCATCGTGTCACTCGTGCTCTATGGCCGCGCGATCACCATCCTCGGCGCCTCCGGCGGTGCGGCTTTCGGCGCCCTGGTGCCGGCGCTCACCGCCCTCATCGCCTTACCGCTCCTCGGGGAGTGGCCCAGCAATACGGATTGGTTCGGCATCATCCTGATCTCCGCCGGCGTCTATCTGGCGCGCGGCGGGCCGCTGCCGCGCCGGCCGCAGCGAAAGAGGCGATCCTTGCGGGACGGCTTGATGAACTGAGGCGTGCTCAGGCGGCGGAGGCGATTTCGACCTCAAGCCCGCGCAAGGCCTTGGCGATCGCCGTCTGCTGCGCGGCCGTGGCTGGCGGCATCGGCTGGCGCGGCCAGCCGGCCGGACAGCCCTGCAGGGCCTGCGCGTGCTTGACGCAGGCCGGCAGGTTGTCGCCGACCATGGCGTTCCACAGCGGCAGCAGCCGCGCGTGCAGGGCCAGCGCCGTCGCGTGGTCGTCGGCCTGCACCGCATCCCAGAGCTCGACGCACGAGCGGGGTGCCGCCGAGAGGATCGCCGCCACCGCCCCCTGGCAGCCGAGCGCGAAGGAGGGATAGAGCAGCGCGTCGACCGCGCTCAGGATCAAGTCGTCCGGCCCCGCCATCAGCATCAGGTCGGCGACCAGCTTCAGGTCGCCGGCGCTCTGCTTGACGCCGATGACGCCGGGCACCTGGCGCATGATCCGGCACAACAGCTCCGGCGACAGGTAGGACCAGGGCACGACGTTGTAGATGATCAGCGGCAGCCCGGTGGCCTCGGTGACGGTGCGGAAATGCTCGAGCATGGCATCGTCATCCGGCCGGAACAGATAGTGCACCGGCGTCACCTGCAGGGCGGCGACGCCGAGGTCGGCGACAGCCTGGCCCCGTTTGATGGCATCGCGGGTGCTGTCGGTGATGATGCCGGCGATAATGGGGACGCGGCCGGCGGCCTCCGCCGCCGCCAGGGCGACCAGGCGGCGGAACTCTTCGGCATCGAGCGTATGGCCCTCGCCGGTGCTGCCACCGACGGCCAGCCCGTGCGCGCCCTGCTCGATCAGGAAGCGCACCTGCGCCTTGGTGGCGGCCTGATCGATCTCGCCGTCGGTGGTGAAGGGCGTGGCGGCGGGCGGGATGATGCCGTGGAGCTTCTGCATGGCTGTCGACCTCGGCTGGCGCGCGTGTCCTTGGTAATCCCGCTGACCTTAGAGGATTTCCAGAGCCGCGGAAACGCCGCTAGAGTGGGCGCCCGCGGCGAGCGAGGAGTGGCCAACGATGCAGATGTCGGACATCCCCTTCACGGTCGAGGCCTGGGATCAGGTCCCGGCCACGGAACATCCGGGCGAAGCCGGCACCGCCTTCTGGCGCACGCGCCAGTTCGGCCAGATCCGGGTGCGCATGGTCGAGTATTCGCCCGGCTACCTGGCCGACCACTGGTGCAGCAAGGGCCACGTCCTGCTGGTCCTGGAAGGCCGGCTCGATACCGAGCTCGCCGATGGCCGCAGCTTCACCCTGATGCCGGGCATGTCCTATCAGGTCGCCGACGGGGCCGAACCGCACCGCTCGTCCACCGCCGTCGGCGCCAAGCTGTTCGTCGTCGACTAGCCGCCGGCGGGCGCCGCTCTACGTCAGCTCGCGGCGCACGATCGCGGCACCGTCGACCATCGCCTTCAGCTTGCCGAAGGCGACCTCGCGCGGCAGGTACTTCATGCCGCAGTCCGGCGCCGCGATCAGGCGCTCCGGCTCGATGTGGCGAAGTGCGCCGCGCAGCCGCTCGGCGACCAGTTCCGGCGTCTCCACCTCGTGGCTGCCCAGGTCGATGACCCCGTACAAAACCTGCTTCGTGGGCAGCTTGCGCAGGATTTCCGGGTCGAGCTTGGGCTGCGCCGCCTCGATCGAGATCGCCGTCGCCTTGCAGGCCTCGAGCTCGGGCAGGAAGGAATAGCCCGACGGCTTGTCCCTGACCACGTAGGCATAGCCGAAGCACATGTGCACCACGGTCGGTCCCTCGATGCCGTCCAGCGCCCGGTCGATCGCGGCGATGCCGATGCGGTCCGCCTCCTTGGGATGCGCCTGCATGTGCGGCTCGTCGATCTGGATCACGTCGGCACCCGCCGCCTTCAGCTCCCGCACTTCCTCATTCAGCGCCGCGGCGTAGGCCATGACCACCGCTTCCAGGTCGCCGTAATGCTCGTCGAGCGCCATCTTCGCCATGGTGAAGGCGCCCGGTATGGTGATCTTGATCGGCCTGTCGGTATGGGCGCGCAGGAACGCCACGTCGCGCACCTGGACCGGCTCGCGGCGGCGGATCGGGCCGACCACGCGCGGCACCAGGGTGGGCTTGCCGGTGCGTCCCGGCACCGTGCCGGGACGGTCGAGGTCGATGCCGTCAAGCGCGTTGGCGAAGCGGTTGAAATAGCTCTCGCGCCGAACCTCGCCGTCGGTGACGATGTCGATGCCGGCCCGTTCCTGGTCGTGCAGGGCGGCCAGCGTGGCGTCGTCCTGCGCCTCCTCCAGCAACGCGTCCGGCACCCGCCAGACCTCGCGCATGCGCACCCGCGGCGGCCCGCTGCCGAGCAGCACCTCCTTGTCGACGAGCCAGGCCGGCTGCGGGTAGCTGCCGACCAGGGTCGTCGGCAGAAGCGCTTGGGTCATGGCGTCCTCGCTGGCACTGTTGCATTCTGGGTCTTATCGAGGCGCGATGATACGCCATCGGACGCCGCCAGGCGATGCGAGAACAGGGATATGACGATGAGCCGCAGCGACGCGCGCCCGCGCGTCCTGGTGGTGACCGGCGATCACCACCGCCCCGATCCGACCAAGCCGGAGGCGCGCTATCACGAGGAGGACTTCGCCACCCACCGGGCGATGGTCGAAGCCTTCGAGAGCCACGCCGGCTATGGCTTCGAGTTCTGTACCGACCACAGCGGGCTGCTGGAACGCCTGCGTCTCGATCCGCCCGACCTGGTGGTGAACTTCTGCGATACCGGCTTCAACAATCTGCCGACGCAGGAACTGAACCTGCCGGCCTATCTGGAGCTCCTCGGCATCCCCTACACCGGGGCGCCGCCGCAGGCGATGGTGCTCTGCTATGACAAGGCGATCGTCCGCCTGGTCGCGCAGGCGCACGGCGTGCCGGTGCCGGCCGAGCACTTCATCGGCGCAAACGATCCGCTCGACCGACTGCCTGGGCTTTATCCGGCGCTGATCAAGCCGAACACCGCCGACGGCAGCGTCGGCATCACCAAGGACGCCGTGGTCCACGACGCTGAGCAGGCGGCGCAATATCTGCGGTGGCTGCGCCGGACCTTGCCGGACGCCGACGCCCTGATGCAGGAATATCTGCCCGGCAGCGAGTACGGCCTGGGCCTGATCGGCAATCCCGACAGCGGGCTTGAGGCGCTGCCGGCCCTGGAAGTCGATTACAGCGAGCTGCCCGCGGGTTTGAACCCGATCCTGTCGTACGAATCGAAGACCATGCCCGAGAGCCCCTACTGGACCAAAATCAGATTCAAAAAGGCGGCGATCACCCCCGATTTGGAAGCGCGCCTCGGCGGGTGGGCCAAGCTGATGTTCAAGCGCCTCGGCCTCAGGGACTATGGCCGCTTCGACTTCCGCCTGGCCGCCGATGGCGCGCCACGCCTGCTGGAGATCAATCCCAACCCGGCCTGGGCCAATGACGGCAAGCTCGCCTTCATGGCCAACTTCGCCGGCATCGCTTATGCGGACATGCTGTGCCTGGTCCTCGAGGCGGCGCAGAGCCGCATCGCCGCCGCGCCACGGCGCGCCTAGGTCAGGTCGCGCGGGATCGTCTCGTCCCAGGCGCGCGCGAAGACCTCGCTGGTTCCGTCTATGGCGGTGATCTTCGCGACGATGCGAAAGGTGTCCTTGGTCGCGCTCATTTCGACCCGGCCGCGCAGTTCGGGCGCCCAGTCGCCTCGGCGCAGCAGGGTGCGCGCGACGATCTCCGCCCGGGCGGTCGTGGTTTCGGCTTCGCCGATCCGGTAGCGCTGCAGGACGGCGAAGCCGACCTCGAGATCGATGTCCTGCAAGTGCGCGAGGGCGGCGCCGTCGAACTCCCCGCCATCGTCAAAGATGCGATAGACCACATCGCCCGAGGGCAGGTCGCGCTCGAAAGTGCGGCGCGGGGTCGAGGCGCGCAGGATCTTGGCGTCCTGCCCCGGGGCGCACTCGGGCGCGGCGAAGGGCGGCAGTGCCGCGTCCTCGCGGCGCGGCGGCCGCGCCGGCAGGGTCAGGCTGCTGAGCCCGGTATGGACGCCCAGGGCGACGGCCTCGGGCGTCGGCCAGACGATCGGCCAGTAGGCGGTCGAGATGGCGACGCAGATCCGGTTGCCGGCGGCGAAGGCGTGGGCGATGTCGTTCAGGCGCACCGCCACCTGGTAACGGCGCCCGGGCTCAAGCGGCGCCGGCTGCTCGTGACTGTCGCGGTGGGTCAGGTTGAGGACGCCATAGGAGACCCGCGCCGAAGCGCCGTCAGGAAAGATGTCGTTCAGGCGCACGATGACTTGGGCCACGGGGCGGTCGGCATCGAAATTGAGCTTCAACTCCGGGGCGCCCATGATTTCGAGCGGCGCTTGCAGGGGCTGCGAGATGAAGAGCAGCGAGCGGCCATCGTCCGGGCGCTGATCGATCGGCATCTCGCCCTCTTTGCCCATGGCGCACCAGCTTCCCGAGGTCATGCCGGTCATCGGCGGCGAGCTGACTTCGAGGCGGACTTCTCCGCCCGGGCGCTCCGTCAGCACACCGCCGCTATCAAGAAAGAGGTTCAAAGGCTCGATCCGCGACGAGGGCCACGCCGCTTCGGCGACCCAGCGTCCGGGCCGCTCCGCGTATTGAGGCTGCGGCGGCAGACTGTCCTGCATCCACACCCGGTACATCGGCTCGTCCATGATCCCGGTATCGATACCCTTGAGCCAGTGGTCCCACCAGCGCAGCGCTTCCTGCAGAAAGCCGATCGCCGGCCCGGGCGTGCCGTTGTGCGGGAAGACGTGCGCCCACGGCCCGACCAGTCCCTTGCGCGGCCCCCGCAGCCCGGCCAGCAGGCGCGGCACCGCGTTGGAATAGCCGTCGGCCCAACCGCCGACGGCATAGACCGGGCAGCCTATCGAGGCATAGTCCTCGCAAACTGAACCGTGTTTCCAGTAAGCGTCGCGTCGCTGGTGCTCGGTCCAGCGCGCCGGAAACAGCACCGCCTTGCGCAGCCGCTCGAGCCACATCTCGCGCCAGCGCTCGCCGACGATCTGCGGGTCCGGCGGCAGCATGTGGTACATGAAGAAGGATGTGCCCCAGATCAGGTTCTCATTGATCAGGCAACCGCCCATGTAATGGGCATCGTCGGCATAGCGGTCGTCAGCGGCACACAGGGTGATGATCGCCTTCAGGGCAGCGGGCTGACGCGCCGCCACCTGCAGCGAGTTGAAGCCGCCCCAGGAGATGCCGAACATGCCCACCGAACCTGCGCACCACGGTTGCGCCGCCAGCCACTCGATGACGGCCGTGGCGTCGTCGTGTTCGCCTTCGGTGTACTCGTCGGTGATGACGCCGTCGGACTCGCCCGAGCCGCGGATGTCGACCCTGACGCTGGCGTAGCCGTGCCCGGCGAAATAGTGGTGCATGGGTTCGTCGCGCAGGCGCATGAAGTCGCGCTTGCGGTAAGGCAGATACTCCAGCAGCGCCGGCACCGGATCGGCCTCGGCGTCCTCGGGCAGCCAGATGCGGGCGGCGAGGCGGGCACCATCGGGCAGCGGGATCCAGGTGTTCTCGACCACGCGCACCCGCCGCGGAAACTCGGTGACCACCTTCACGGCGGGCTCACTTGGCCGGCGCTTTTGTTGCTCGGCGGTTGCGCTCGGGCAGAAGCTGTTGGGTCGACCAGTAGCTCAGGGCCAGCTTCTCGCGCACCGCGAAGCCGACCTCGATATCCCAACAGTTGACGATGGCGAGGCGGAAGCCGCCGGGCGGCATGGAATGGGCGCGCGACGGCCAGTCCTCGTGAAAGGTGATCTGGATGCTGGTCACCCCGCGACGTCGGCGCAATTCCTCGACGAGGTCCGGCGGCGGGTGCAAATACTGTAGCCCGTGGGCGCCGAACAGCACGACGCTGTAGCCGTCGCGCCGATCGGTGTCGTCGAACTCCCAGACCCCCTCGGCGTAAAGCCGGACCAGCGCCTCCAGCCAGCCCTTGCCGTAGAGATCTGGCCACTGGTCGGAGAATCGCAGATGCACCTCGATGATCTTCGCCCCGATGGTCTCGAAGTTGACCATGCCCGAGTAGCCCTTCAGGTTCCGCGCGAGCCACTCGCCGCAATAACTCTCGATCTCCGCCCGGGCCTCGGCCAGCACGGTCCAGTAATCGAACATCTGGCCTTCCAGCGCCTTGCCGACGACGTGGCGCCACCATCTGGCCTCGCCGTCGACCACGGCGACATCGCTGCTGACGTGCTCGCCCTCGAACAGCGGCATCCACATGTGGCCAGGGCGCTGCTGGTGCTTGTACTCGCGTAGACTGCGCAGGATGCGCGTGCCGGCACCCATGCCGCGCATGTTGTAGATCGGCTTGCTGAAGACCGGGAAGGATGGCGGCTCGACGCCGTGCGGTCCGCAGCTCAGGCCCTGGCTCTCGGCGACCGACAGCTTGTTGTAGATCCATTTGTGTTGCGGATACCAGAGCCAGGCGTCGCCGTCCTCGGTCGGGACCATGACGTCGTCCGGACAGACGACGTTCTCGAAATATTGCATGCGCCAGGGATCGAGCTCACGGATCGGCATCGCCGCCCCTTCCGTTTGCCGGTATCGAGGATCAGCATAGCGCCTCGACCGGCGTCGTCGAGAGGGAGTTTCATCAGCTCCGGCGCGCCCGGGCCCGCAGCAGATTGAAGAACTCGACCGTGATCGAGAAGGCGATGGCGAAGTAGAGGTAGGCGCGCGGGATGTGGAAGTGCAGGCCGTCGGCAACCAGGGCGACACCGACCAGAAGCAGGAAACTCAAGGCCAGCATCTTGGTCGTCGGGTGCTCCTCGATGAAGCGGCCGACCGGTCCGGCGGCGAACAGCATTACGGCCATGGCGACGCAGATGGCGGTGATCATGACGCCGATGTCCCGGGTCATGCCGACGGCGGTAATCACCGAGTCGATCGAGAACACCAGATCCAGGACCATGATCTGGACGATTGCCGCCGCCAGCAGGGTCTTGCCCCGCCGGCCCGCCTCCTCGTCTTCGCCTTCGACCTCGTTGTGGATCTCCAAGGTGCCTTTGATCAGCAGAAACAAGCCGCCGCCGGCCAGGATCACGTCGCGCCAGGAGACCGCGAACCCCTTGATCTCGAAGATCGGCGCGGTCAGGCCGGTGATCCAGACCACGCTGGAGAGGAAGACGATGCGCATCACCAGCGCGCCTGCCAGACCCAGGCGCTGGGCCAGCCGGCGCTGCCGCTCCGGCAATTGGCTGGTAGCCACGCTGAGAAAAACCAGATTGTCGATGCCGAGCACGACCTCAAGCAGACTCAGCGTCGCCAGGCTGGCCCAGAGAGTCGGATCCAGGAGCCAATCGAACATCTTTGCGTTCCCACTGTTCGCGACAAGTTGGTTCGCGGCCGGACGGAGCCCTAGCAGGGTGAGGTCGGCGGCCCCGGAGGCGGCGATTCTCCCGGGCGGGCGGCCTCTTGGCAACCGAGCTCGCAGCACCAGCCCCGCAGCTACCCACGCCGCGGCGGGCGCGCTAGACTGTCGCCGACGCCAAGGAGATGATGGCCATGTGCCGGCACGCGGATGCTCCTTCGCTGGGACACCGGTGCGCCCGGTGGATGCGTCGGCTGACCTCCGCCTCGATCGCCCTTTTTCTCTCGCAAGCTACAGCCTCGGCCGACGGCATTCCCGTCGACCTGCAGCTGGTGCTGGCCGTCGACGTCTCGCGCTCGATGGACTACCAGGAACAGCATCTCCAGCGCGACGGCTACGTCAGCGCATTCCGGCACGCCGACGTCCTGTCCACGATCCGCGCCGGCACCATCGGCCGCATCGCCGTTACCTATGTGGAGTGGGCGGGCAGCGGCCTGCAACAGATCGTGGTGCCCTGGACCCTGATCGACAGTCCGGAGGCGGCCGAGAGCTTCGGACAAGAGATCGCCGCCGCACCTCTGCTGGGGCGCCGGCGCACCTCGATCTCAGGCGCCCTCACTTTCTCCTCGGCGCTGTTCGACAAGGGCGGCTTCACCAGCCCCAACCGCATCATCGACGTCTCCGGCGACGGGCCGAACAATGCCGGCCTGCCGGTGACCCTGGCCCGCGACCATCTGGTCGGTCGGGGCATTGTCATCAACGGGCTGCCAATCATGCTGCGCGGCAACAGCCCCGCCGGCTTCTTCGATATCGCCGACCTAGACGCCTACTACGAGGACTGCGTCATCGGCGGCTTCGGCGCCTTCATCGTCACGGTGCGCCAGGCCAGCGAGTTCGCGGTTTCGATCCGGCGCAAGCTGATCCTCGAGATCGCCAGCGCCGCCGGGACGAAGGTCACGCTGGCCCAGTTCGAGCGGCGGCGGCCGGCCAGCGACTGCCTGATCGGCGAGAAGCGCTGGCAGGACTACATCACCGGCCAGGAATAGTCCGCCGGGCGGCGGGCTGGCGGATCTCAGCGTGCCGGCAGGTAGCTCTCGTACCAGGCCACGGTTTCGGCCATGACCTCGCTGAAGGCCGGCTCGGCGTAGACCTCGTAATGGCCGTAGCCTTCCAGGACCACGAGCTTCTTCGGCTCGCCCGCCTTGGCATGGAGCGCCTCCGACTCCTCCGGCGGCACCAGGCGGTCGTCGTCGGTGGTGATGAACAGGATCGGCCGCGGCGCGATCTTGTCGACCACCCATTCGGGATGGAAGCTCAAGGTCTCGTCGACGTATTCCAGCGGCAGGGTGTTCAACGCCGAGGGAATGTTGCGCCGGGCCGCCGCCGCCAGCTCCGCCGACTGGCGGTCGGGCAGCAGGACCTCGCCACGCTCGACCAGTTCGGATTCGCCGTCGAGTACCCGCTTCCGGCGGTCGGCGGCGGCGCGTTGCAGCAGGTCGAACCATTCGTCCGGACGGCGCACGCCGCGCATCCAGCGCCCGCCGTGGCCGATGCCGACCACGCTGACGACGCATTTCACGCGGGCGTCGATTGCCGCGGTCCAGACCACCGTGGCGCCGCCATAGCTGGTGCCGTAGATGCCCAGCCGCGCCTCGTCGACCTCGTCCTGCAGACCCAGGAAGGTCAGGGCGGCCTGCACATCGCTGACCCGGCTGTGCGGCGCCAGCCGGGTGCGCGGGCCCTCGCTCTCGCCCCAGCCCTTGTAGTCGAAAGTCAGGACGACGTAGCCGGCCTCGTTCAGCACCCGGGCGTTGTCGGGCAGGTACAGATCCTTGACCCCGGTGTAGCCGTGACAAAGCACGATGCCGGCGCGCCGTTCGCCCCGGCCGATGTCTTCCGGCAGAAACAGGTCGCCGACCAGCTTGTGGCCTTCGCTGTAGAAGCTGACGGGCTTTTTCATGCGGCTCTCCCAATCGTTTCACTGCCCTGCCGCGGCGCGCTCACCGCTTGTGGCAGAGAATTTCCAGCGGCAGCACCCGGCCCTGCTCGACGTTCATGGCGACGTTGCGTTGCATGTCCTTGAAGCGCTCGCCCATCAGGATGTGCAGACCCAGCTTGGGTGCGCCCTGGCGGCGGACGCGGTCGCGCGACGTCTCGTAAAAATGCAGCAGCGCCTGGGTGGTGTTGCGGAAGGCCAGGATCTCGAAGCCGGCCGCCTCGAGCTCGGTCCGGGTCTCCGCCGCGGTCGCCAGGAAGCTGGTCTCGGCCGTGCTCGCCCACGGTACCGGATAGTGCGGCGCCCCGCCCTTGCCCAAGGCCAGATTGGAGAGGGCGAGCCGGCCGCCCCGCTTCAGTACCCGCCCCGCCTCGCGGTAGAACGAGGCCTTATCGGCGATGTTCATCACCACGTTCTGCGAATAGGCGGCATCGAAGCTCGCATCCTCGAACGGCAAGTCGAGCGCGCTGGCGCACTGCACCCGGACCTGCTCGGCCATTCCGGCCGCGACATTGAGCCGCGCGGCCGCCTCGCAGAATTCCGGCGTCAGGTCGATGCCATCGACCGAGCAGCCGTAGATGTAGGCGATCAGCCGCGCCGGTCCGCCCAGGCCGCAGCCGATGTCGAGAATCCGCTCCTCGGCCTTGGGCTTGAGCAGTTCGGCCAACTCCTTGGTCGCGTCCAAACCGCGCGAGTGGAACTGGTCAAGGGGTGCGAGATCGAGCGGCGTTGGCGCCGTCGCGTTTCCGCCGGCATCGGCCAGCGCCTGCAGCAGGCGCTCGGCGATGCCTTCGCTGGCGTAATGCGCGCTAATCCGGTGCTTTTCGTCCATGACCCATCTTCGCGCCCGGACCGGCGACGTGCAATGGCGTTGACCGCTTTCGGCGCCGAACAGAGCACCTTATGCTCCGCCGCATGTTGTGGGTGGGAGTTGATATCGGCGGAACCTTCACCGACGTCGTCGTCTACGACGAAGCCGGCGGCGCCGTTGTCGCCGGCAAGGGTCCCTCGACGCCGGAGGATCCGAGCGCCGGCGTTCTGGCGGCGCTGGGCGCGCTCGGCATCGAGCTGAAGCAGGTCAGCCGCTTTCGCCACGGCTCGACCATGGCCACCAACACGGTGTTGGAACGCAAAGGCGCCCGGCTCGGCGTGCTGACCACCGCCGGGCACCGCGACGTCCTGATCGTCGGCCGCGGCAACCGCGAGAAGCTTTACGACATCAAGGCAACCCGGGCGCCGGGTCTGGTCCGGCGCTCGGACATCGTCGAGGTGGCCGAACGCCTTGACGCCACCGGCGCCGTGCTGCTGCCGCTCGATGAGGCGGATGTGGCGGCGGCGGCCTCCGGTTTCGCCGAGCGCGGCATCGAGGCCATCGCCGTCTGCTTCCTGCACAGCTACGCCGAAGCGGGGCACGAACGGCGGGCGGCGGAGATCCTGGCAACAGCCCTGCCCGGGGTCCCGGTCTCGATCTCGGCCGAGATCCTGCCGCGGCACCGCGAGTATGAACGCTTTGCAACCACCGCCCTCAACGCCTACGTCGCCCCGCGCATGGGCCGCTATCTCGACCGTCTGGGCGCCGCCCTGGCGGACAAGGGCTTGGCCTCTGTGCCCGAGATCATGACTTCGAGCGGCGGCTCCTGGCCGTTCGCGCTGATGGCGCGCCAGCCGGTGAATTCGACCTTATCGGGGCCGGCCGCGGGCGTCATCGGGGCCGCGGCCATGGCCGCCGCATTGAAGATCCCGAACCTGATCACCTACGACATGGGCGGCACCAGTACCGACACCTGCCTGATCCGGGGCGGCGACTATGCGCTCGCCTCCGAGGGCGAGATCGGCGGCCTGCCGAACCGAGCACCGCAACTGGAGATCAATACCGTCGGCGCCGGCGGCGGCTCGCTCGCCTATCTCGACGACGGCGGCTTTCTCAACGTCGGCCCGCGCTCGGCCGGGGCCGTGCCAGGCCCGGCCTGTTACGGGCGCGGCGGCGAGGAGCCGACAGTGACCGACGCCAACGTCGTGCTGGGCCGCTTTCGGCCGCGGGCGCCCTTGGGCGGCGAGATCGAGATCGACGCCGGTGCCGCCGAACGCGCCATCGACGGGCTTGCCGGCAAGCTCGGCCTCGACCGTATGGCGACCGCCGAGGGCATCGTGCGCATCGCCGTCACCCGGATGACCGGGGCGATCAAGGAGATTTCGGTGATGCGCGGCCTCGACCCCCGTGACTTCGCGCTGTTCGCCTTTGGCGGCGCCGGACCCCTGCATGCCGCCCTGATCGCCGAGGAGCTGGGTCTCGCCCGCGTCATCGTACCGCCGCTGCCTGGCACCTTTTCCGCTTACGGCCTGCTGGTGGCGGATCGGCGCCATGATCTGGTGACGACGCGGCTGCTGCGCCTCGACGACGACAGCCTGGCCGAGGTGCTGGGCATCCTCGAGCAGCTGCGGCATGAAGGCGACGCGGCGCTGGCGGCGGAAGGGTTTACGGCCGAGCACCGGCGCTTCCAAAGCTTCATCGACCTGCGCTTTGTGGGCCAGGCCTTCGAGCTGACGACCCCGGTGCCGGAGACGGTGAGCACCGCCGAGGAGCTACTGAAGGCGTTTCAGCGCGTCTACGAGGAGCGTTACGCCCATGCCGACGACGGCCCGGTCGAGGCCGTCGCCTTCCGGGTCTCCGCCATCGGCCTGACCGCCAAGCCGCGGCTGCGGCCGGCGGCGGCCGGCGGACGCCTGGAGGGCGCCTTGCTCGGGCATCGCGCCATTCATCTGGCCGGCCGCGACCGGGAGACGCCGGTCTATCGGCGCGACCGGCTGCCCGTCGGCGCGCGGACGATCGGGCCCGCCCTGGTCGACGAAGACGGCTCCGTCACCCTGGTGCCGGAGGGCTTCAGCCTCGCGCTCGAGCAGAGCGGCGCCCTGGTGCTGACCCGTGAGGCGAGCCGGTGAGCACAATCGATCCGATCACCTTGGAGGTGATGACCGAGGGCCTGATCTCGGTCGTGCGCGAGATGCGGGCGACGGTGTTTCGCACCGCCCGCTCGGTCGCGATCTACGAAGCCCGCGACTTCTCCTGCGGGCTGTTCGACGCCGCCGGCCGAGTCGTTGCCCAGTCCGAGGACATCGGCAGCCACGTCGTGCCGCTGCCATGGTCGGTCGAAGCCTCGCTGGACCGCATCAGCGATCTGGCGCCGGGCGACGTCGTGGTCATGAACGATCCCTACCTTGGCGGCACCCATCTGAACGACGTCACGCTGATCTATCCGATCTTCCACCGGCACGAACTGCTGTTCTTCGCCGCCGTGCGCGAGCACTGGGCCGACGTCGGCGGGGCGGTACCCGGATCGATGTCGGGCACGGCCACGGAAATCTACCAGGAGGGCATCCGCATCCCGCCGGTCAAGCTGGTCGACGGCGGCGTCGTCAACCAGGCGGCGCTGGAGATCCTGCTCGCCAACATGCGGGTGCGCGAGGAGCGGCTCGGCGATTTCAACTCCGGCCTCGCGGCCTGCCGCACCGCGGAACGGCGGGTGGCGGAATTGGTCGGACGCCACGGCGCCGAGACCTTGCTCGCCGGGGTCGCCGGCAACATCGCCCGCTCGGAAGCCCGCATGCGGGCGCAGATCGCCAAGCTGCCCGACGGCGAGTTCTTCTACGAGGATTATCTCGAGACCTTCGGTCCGGCTCCCGAGTATCGCCTGGAACCGCTGCTGCTGCCGCTGAAGCTCAGCATTACCGGCGAGACGCTGACCGCCGACTTCACCGGGGCCGCGGTCCAGGCGCCGGCACCGGTGAATTCGACCCTGGCGGTGACCGCCGCCTCGGTCTTCATAACCCTGAAATCGGTGCTCGACCCCGAGCAGGCCCTGAACCACGGCTCCTTCCAACCGGTGACGGTGGTGGCGCCGCGCGGCACCATCGTCAACGTCACCCATCCCGCCCCGGCCGGCTCGCACGGCGAGATCCGCAAGCGGGTCATCGCCAACATGCTGGGCGTGCTGGCCCAGGCCTGCCCCGAGCGCGCCTCGGCCGACATTCACCGCACTTCGTTCCACAATCTGCTGGGCGGCATCGACCCGGCAAGCGGACGCGAATACGTGCATTACGAATGGTCGTCGGGGGGCAACGGCGGCTTTGCCGAAGCCGACGGTCCCAGCGCCATGGCGGCGATCGACTGGGGCGATCTTTCCACCGTGCAGTCGAGCGAGGTGTTGGAGACACGCTATCCGCTGCGCGTCGAATGGTCGAGGCAGGCAACCGACTCCGGCGGCCCCGGCCGGCGCCGCGGCGGCCTGGGTATGCGCCGGGCGCTCAGGCTGACGCGCGGCCAGGCGACCTATTCGCTGCTCGCCGACGGCGCCGTGGTGCCGCCGTTCGGCGTCCTCGGCGGCGAGAGTGCCGCCCCGGTCGGCAGCTATCGTCGCCAAGACCGCCTCGACCGCCCCTTCCCGACGCCGGGCAAGGTCGGCGGCCACGCCATGACCGCAGGCGACGTCGTCGTCCTGCAGAGCGCCGGCGGCGGCGGTTACGGCGACCCGCTGCGGCGCGAGCCGGCGCGGGTTCTGGAGGATGTCGAGGAGGGTTACGTCTCGCGAGAACAGGCCCGCGAGCTCTACGGAGTGATCATCGTCGCCGGCGCCATCGATGCCGTGGCGACGGACGCCCTCCGCGCCGACCTCGCCGCCGCCCGCCTCTGGCTCGCCGTCGGCGCGGGCGACGACGAGGCCTACGAAAGCGTCGGCCGCGGCCGCAAGCGGGTCTTCCCTGTCAATCCCGGCGATGCTGCGAAGCTGGGCCTGGCCGCGGACGACATGGCCGAGCTGCTGGGCGCAAGCGGGGCGCCGCTGCGCGGCTGGGTCCGCTTCGATGCCGCGACGAAAGCCGGCAGCATCGCCTTGGACGCACACGGACGTCGGGTGCTTCGTCTGGCGCCCGGCGAGCGCGTGCAGCTGCGCCGCCTCTATCGCGCCGCGCTGACATAAATAGCGAATGCAACGTGCTATCTTGACGGCCGGAGGGCTCGTCATGCGCTACCTGATAGTCGCTGTCCTCGGTGCTCTGCTGTCGCTGCCGGCGGTCGCACAGGACTTCAACAAGGGCCTAGAGGCCGCTGAACGTGGTGACTACGCGACGGCGCTGCGTGAATGGCGTCCGCTCGCTGAGCAGGGCAACGCCGATGCCCAGTACAACCTCGGCATCATGTACCACAATGGCAAGGGCGTGCCCCAAGACAACGCCGAGGCAGCGAGGTTGTATCGGACGGCTGCGGAGCAGGGCGACGCCAATGCCCAATTCAACCTCGGCGTCATGTACAACAGGGGCGAGGGTGTGCCGCAGAACTACACTGAGGCAGTGAAGTGGTATCGCACGGCCGCCGAACAGGGGAATGCTGAGGCTCAATACAATCTCGGTCTCATATACTATGAGGGCCGAGGCGTGCGACGGGACTATGCCGAGGCAATGAGATGGCATCGCAAGGCTGCCGAATGGGGTCAGGCGAGGGCTCAAAACAGCGTCGGAGCCATGTACGCGGACGGCGAAGGCGTACCTCAGGATTACGTGCAGGCGCACATGTGGTTTAACCTCGCGGCAGCGCAAGGTGACGAAGTTGCGGTGAAGAATCGCGATACGATTGCCAAGTTGATGACGCAGACGCAAGTAGCTGACGCTCAGCGCCTCGCGCGGGCGTGGCGGCCTGAGCAACACGACACGGCCAAGGTTCCCAGACCGCTAGGTACAGCCCCAGCGACCACTCACGAAAAGATCGCTCGAATCCAACACGATCTGGCTGCACTCGGTTACGACCCCGGTCCGACTGACGGCCTGCTCGGTCCCAAGACCCGTGCCGCCTTACGCGCTTTCCAGGCTCGTGAGGGACTGTCGGTCACGGGGGCCGTATCTGAAGACGTTGAGGTCGCTCTCCGCTCGGCACGTGGGTTCGGTTCGAAGGAATCTCCGACGACACTGCACATGCTTGAAATGTCTTCGACAGGATCGGGCTTCTACGTCAGCGTCCAGGGCCACATACTAACCAACGCGCATGTTGTGAGGGGCTGTACGGAAGTCCGCGTGCCGCCCTCTCAGTCGGTCAGCATTATCGCCCAGGATGAAGCCGGCGACCTAGCCTTGCTTAGAAGTGCGGCCAGGAGAGCGGCAACGCATGTCCAGTTTCGGGAAGGACGCAGCATCAGGCCCGGTGATGACATCATGGTGGTGGGTTACCCGTTGCAAGGTATCGTCGCATCCGAGGCCAATGTCACATCGGGAAATGTAAGCGCGCTCGCTGGCCCTGGTAACGACCAACGCTTGTTTCAAATTACGGCGCCAATCCAGCTTGGAAACAGCGGCGGGCCGGTGGTGGACATGGCTGGTAACGCTGTCGGCGTTGTAGTCGGCAAGCTGAACGCGATCCGCATGGCACGCGCCATTGGCGACATCCCGCAGAATGTAAACTTCGCCATCAGCGCTGGCACGACGAAGGCGTTCCTCGACGCGCAGAATGTGCCTTATGCCACGGCACCGTCGACTGAGCGACTCGACCCGGCGGATGTCGCCGCGAAAGCCCGTGCTTTCACGGTGCTGCTGGAGTGTTGGAGATAGTCGAATTGCTCTGTGCCACATGCTTTCGCCGGTGGCGAAGTCGAACTTTAGCGGGGGGAGACGATGGACGTTTACGTGTTCAGCTCTAAAAACCTGACAAACATCTGGGCCGGAATTGGCGCACGTCGATGGGCCGTATCTAGAAAGCAAGGAGATAACCAATCCATCCAAACGAAAGCGAAAAAACTTCCCGTTGGAGGGCTCGGCATCCTTTACTGCGTCGACGCGCAGTCGTTCACCACGCCGTTCGTCGTCACCTCAAAGCCTGATGTCGACGCAACCGTTACCAACATCTGGCCGGAACCTTGGACACTCCCGTTCAGTATCTTCCCGCTTGGGTCCCCAATGCGCCAATTGCACAAGGACAGGCTCGCTAAGCTCCTGCCCTCTCTGAAGAACGGTCGGATATGGGATCAGCTTCTCCATGTCCAGCCCATCACTGTGTTCGCGCCTTCTCAGCTATCCGACGAAGATTGGTCGGCTATAGTCGGCGAGCTTTTCGATACCTAAGCTGTGGATGTACTTGGATGCGTCAGTACCAAAACTTTGTTGATTGTTTACGCACCGGCTAATCGCCTTGCGTCGGTTGGCGGCGCTCGGACCCAATTTGTCGGGGCCGAACATACGAGGCGCGCTGGGCAGCGTTCTATTCGGACCGCGAAACGAAGAGTGTACCGAGGGCAGTGTTCAAGCGCCGGCGCCGGGATTAGCATTGACCCGGCCAGACAGCAGGGAGGTGTACCGCCATGCAACCGGGCAAGCGGCTGGGCGAGAAGGTGGCGATCGTCACCGGTGCGGCCTCGGGCATCGGCGCCGGGACCGCGCGGCAGTTCGGCCTGCACGGCGCCACCGTGGTGGTCGCCGACGTCAACGCCAACCTCGGACGCAAGATCAGCGACGAAATCGGCGAGGCCGGCGGCACCGCGGCGTTCCGCGAGCTCGACGTCAGCGACGAGGCCCGCTGGGCCGAGCTCATCGCCGAGACCGAGGCGACTTACGGCAAGCTCGACATCCTGGCCAACATCGCCGGCATCTCGGGCCGCGATTCGACCGAGGCGATCCGCTCGGGGCCGATCAGCGGCGTGCCGCTGGAGGAGCAGACGGTCGAAAACTGGAACCGGATCATGGAAATCAACGCCACCGGCGTTTTCCTCGGCACCAAGCACGCGATCCCGGCGATGCGGCGCGCGGGCGGTGGCTCGATCATCAATATCTCGTCGATTTGCGGCATCGTCGGCGCCTTCGCCAACGCCGCCTACCACGCCTCCAAGGGCGCGGTGCGCATCTTCTCGAAATCGGCCGCGATCCAATACGCCCCAGACCGCATCCGGGTCAATTCGATCCATCCCGGCTTCATCGACACGCCGATGACGGCGCGCGGCCACGCCGAGCCCGCGGTCCGCGAGACGCGCATGGCGGCAACACCGCTCGGTCGCTTCGGCACGCCCTATGACATCGCCATGGGCTGCCTCTACCTGGCCTCGGATGAGGCGGCCTGGATCACCGGCGCCGAGCTGGTGATCGACGGCGGTACGACCGCGGCCTAATTGACCGGTGCGGCCCGGTTCGCCGCCGGCCTGGCGTCGGCGACGGCCAGCGACTGCGTCGTCGGCGCCGCCGTCAGCACCTCGAGGAAGGCATCGCGCCAAGCGTAGATGTCCCAGCGCCTGAGCCTGCTCATCATGCTCGACCAGCGCTCCTTGCGTTCATCAAGCGTCATGGCCAGGCCCCGCAGCATGGCTTCGCCGACGCCCTCGATGTCATAGGGATTGACCACCAGAGCGGCGTCAAGCTCGGCGGCCGCGCCGGCAAAGCGCGAGAGGACCAGCACCCCCGGATCCTGTTCCGACTGGGCGGCCACGAACTCCTTGGCGACCAGGTTCATGCCGTCGCGCAGCGGAGTGATCAGGCCGATGTCGCTCAGCCGCAGGAAGCCCATCAGGGTATTGCGCTCGATGCCGCGGTTGAGGTAGCGGCAGGGGGTCCAGTCGAACTCGGCGAAGCGGCCGTTCAGCTGGCCGGCGGCGCTCTGCACCTCCTGGCGAATGTTGGCGTAGTCGTCGACGTCGGTGCGCGAGGGCTGGGCAATCTGCAGGAACACGACCTTGCCCTGCTGTTCGGCGTAGGTATGCAGGAAATAGTCGTAGGCCTCCAGGCGCTCGAGCAAGCCCTTGGTGTAATCCAACCGATCGACGCCGATGATGAGGCGCCGGTTGCGCACGCTGGCCTTGAGGCGCATCGCCTTCGAGCCGCGCACCGCCGCCGCCGCCGTCCGGGGAATCCTCGCGGTGTCGATGCTGATCGGGAAGGCCTTGATCAGGGCTCGGGCGCCATAGGCCTCGACCGTACCGTCGTCGTCGACGCGGCCGCCGGCCTCGTTCTCGATGTAGTCGAAGAAGGAGGCGCGGTCGCCCTCGGTCTGCAGGCCGACCAGATCGTAGTCGAGGAGCGCGCGGACCAGCGAGCGGTGGTTCGGCAGGGCCAGCAGCACCTGGGTCGACGGCCAGGGAATGTGCAGGAAGAAGCCCGTGCGTTGCTTGCAGCCGGCCTGGCGCAGATAGCGGCAGAGCGGGATGAAGTGATAGTCGTGCACCCAGATCAGGTCGTCCGACTTCAAGAGCGGCGCCAGCCGCTTGGCGAAGAGCGCGTTGACCCGTTCGTAGCCGGCCATGTCGCGGCGGGTGAAATCGGTCAGGTCCAAGCGGTAGTGAAACAGCGGCCACAGCACGGAGTTGGCGAAACCGGCGTAATACTCATCATAGTCCCGGGCCGAGAGGTCGGCGGTCGCATAGGTGACCGGTCCCGCCTGCAACAACTGCGGTTCGGCCGCCTTGGCGCCACCGACCTCCCCACTCCAGCCGAACCAGAGCCCGCCCCGATCCCTCAGCAATGCCAGCACCGCGACCGAGAGCCCGCCGCGGCTGCCGTCATCTCCCGCGTCCGGCATCTCCACCCGATTTGAGACGACCACCAGTCTCTTCAAAATGCCTTCTCCCAGGGCTTGGACAGCCGCATCGCCGCGCGGATCAGCCCGACCATCGAATAGGTTTGCGGAAAGTTCCCCCAAAGCGCGCCGGTTGTCGGGTCGATGTCCTCGGAGAGGAGACCAAGGGGATTGCGCCGGGTCAACAGCTGCTCGAAAATCCGGCGCGCCTCACGGCGGCGGCCGACCTCGGCCAGCGCGTTGATGTACCAGAAGCTGCAGACCAGGAAGGCGCTCGTCGGCGTGCCGAAGTCGTCCTCGTGCGCGTAACGCAGCAAGTAGTCGCCGCGCTTCAGCTCGCGCTCGATGCGCGCGAGCGTCGACAGAAACAGCGGGTCGCGGGCGCGAACGAGGCCCAGCTGCGGCAGCATCAGCAGGCTCGCGTCGACGCTGTCGCCGCCAAAGCTGGCGACCAGCGAACCGCCGTCGGCGGCACAGGCCTGAGCGATGATCTCGCCGCGGATCTGCCGGGCCCGCCGGGCCCACTCGGTCGCGCGCCGGCGCAGCCCCAGGTGTCTGGCGATCCGCGCCAACTGGTCAATGGCGGCCCAGCACATGGCCGCGGAATAGGTGTGCACCGCGGTGCGCGAGCGCAGCTCCCACAACCCGGCATCAGGCTGGTTCCAGCGACGCAAGGCCTGTTCGCCCAGAATCTCCAACCGGCGGAACAGGGCCTGATCGCCCGGCCGGCTCAGCCGCTGGTCGTAGAAGACATGGGCGCAGGCCAACAGGACCGAACCGTAAGCATCATTCTGCACCTGGCGATAGGCGTCGTTGCCGATGCGAACGGGACCAAGACCGCGGTAGCCCGGCAGCGGGTTGACGACGGTCTCGTCCAAGCGACGCTCGCGGATGATGCCGTACACGGGCTGCAGATAGCCGTCCTGGCTCTCGGCGACAATATTCATGATGTATTCGAGATATTCCTCCATGGTCCGGGTCACCCCGAGCGCGTTCAGCGCGCTGACCACGAAGTAGGAATCCCTGAGCCAACAATAGCGATAGTCCCAGGTCCGCTCGGTGTCGGGGGCCTCGGGGATCGAAGTGGTGTGCGCGGCGATGATCGCGCCGGTTTCCTCGAAGCTCGACAGCTTCAGCGTGATGGCGGCGCGAATAACGGCATCCTGCCATTCGAACGGCAGGCCCAGATAACGGCACCACTCCTGCCAGTAGTCGTCGGTTTGAATTTGGAAGGCCCGCGCGGTCTCGGCGACGTCGTCGGCGAAGCTCTCGTCCGGGCCCAGGATCAACGTCAGCGGGCGGTCCAACAGGAAGGCTGCCTCCTCGATGACGTGACTCACCGGAGCGGTAGTGGTCAGCCGTACCGCCAGGTCGGGCATGACGTAGCGGATGTGGTTGGAGCCCCGGGTCAGTTCCGGCCGCTGATGCCCGTATCCGTAAGTGGGCCGGACGCGGATCCGGATCAGCGGCAGTCCCTCGATCGGCTCGATCCGGCGGACCAGCATCATCGGCCGGAAGAACCGGCCGAACCGCTTGAAGCGCGGCGCGAAATCGGTGATGCGCAAGGCGTTTCCGCGGTCGTCGCGCAGCTCGGTCTCCAGCACCGCGGAATTGCGGCGGTAGCGCTGCTGTGCGTTGTGCAAGCCGGTCAGCTCAACCTCGGCGAAGCCCGCTTTCGGCGGCGTCGTACCGGCGAGCAAGGCGCAAAAGCGCGGATCGCCGTCGTAACGCGGCATGCAGCTCCAGACGATGCGGCCGCGAGCGTCGATCAAGGCACTGATCTGGCTGTTGCCGATGAGGGCGAGATCGAGCGAGCTCACCGTCCCGGCTCCTCCGGAGCCGCGACCCGCGCGAAGGCGCGCAGCCATTCCGTCGCCGCGGCGATATCGCTTAGACGCTGACGCGCCACCGTCGGCCCCTCGCCGATCTTGACGCTGAGGCCGCCGGCGGCGTTGACCGCACGAAACCCGTCTTCATCGGTCCGATCATCGCCCAGGAAGACCGGCCGGCGGCCCAGAAACGGCGCCTCGGCCATGAAGGCGGCAATCGCCGTGCCCTTATCGGCGTTGCCGCCGATCAGCTCGGCAACCATCTTGCCCTCGAGCACATGCAGGGCGGATCCGGTCTCGGCCGCCAGTTCAGTGGCGAAGGCATGGACGGCATCGGCCCAGTCCGGCGCGCAGCGGTAGTGTAGAGCCAGTGCGGACTGCTTGTCTTCGAGCATGACGCCCCTGTGCCCGGCCGCGAACGCGGCGACGCGCGGACGCACGGCATCAAGCGCGGGATCGGGGGGCATGCAGTGCCAACGTCCGCTGGCATCACGCCGTTCCCGGCCGTGCAAGCCGGCGAGCGGCAGCTTCAGGGGTTGCAGCAGACGGTCGAGATCGCCGATGCGCCGGCCGCTGATGACAGCGAGCGCACCGCCCAGCGCCTGCCGCAGGATCCCGATCAGAGCCACGAGCGCGGGATCGAGCCGCACCTTGGCCGGATCGGCGTGGAATTCCGCCAGGGTCCCGTCGAGGTCGAGGAAAAGCGCCGTGCCGTCCCGCGTATGCTGGGCCGGCGCCGCCGGGTGTTGACGGAATTCATTCATGAACTCCGATTATAAAGGCAATCGCCGCCTAATTCCGAACCCCGAGGTCGAGGCCGCTAACGCAAGTGGCAAGCGACCCAGTGACTGGGCCCGACTGGCTTCAGTTTCGGCTCCTCGACACGACAGCGCGGCTCGGCATAGGGGCAGCGGGTGTGGAAGTGGCAGCCGGCCGGCGGGTTGATCGGGCTCGGCACATCGCCCTGCAGGATCCTTTTCTTCCGCTTCAGCGCCGGGTTGGGCACCGGCACCGCCGCCAACAACGCCTCGGTGTAGGGGTGCTGCGGGTTGGTGAACAGCGTGCGCTTGTCGGTGTGCTCGACGATCTTGCCCAGATACATCACGGCAATGCGGTGGCTAATGTGCTCGACCACGGCAAGATCGTGGGCGATGAAGAGATAGGCGAGCTGAAATTCCTTTTGCAGGTCCATCAGCAGGTTGATGACCTGGGCCTGGATCGAGACGTCGAGGGCGGAGACGGGCTCGTCGCCGATGATCAGCTTGGGGTTCAGCGCCAGCGCCCGGGCGATGCCGATGCGCTGACGCTGGCCGCCGGAAAACTCGTGCGGGAAAGCGCGCATCTGCGCCTGGCGCAGGCCGACACGCTCAAAAAGCCGGGCGACCCGATCTTCCAGCTCCTTGCCGGTGGCGAGGCCGTGGAATTTCAGCGTCTCGCCGACGATGTCGCCGGCCGACATGCGCGGATTGAGCGAGGAGAATGGGTCCTGAAAAATGATCTGCATCTGCCGGCGGTAGGGACGCAGTTCCTTCTTGCCGAGCCGGGTGATGTCATCGCCGTCCAGCCTGATGCGGCCGGCGGTCGGCTCGATCAGGCGCAGCACGGTGCGGCCGACCGTCGACTTACCGCAGCCGCTTTCGCCGACCAGGCCCAGGGTCTCGCCTTCGTTGATGGTGAAGCTGACACCGTCGACCGCGTAGACCCGGCCGACGGTGCGGCTGAGGATGCCCTTGCGGATCGGGAAGTGTTTCTTCAGGTCCTCGACCTCGACCACCGGCGTCGGCCGATTGGCTTGTTCGCCGACGCCGCCGCCGCCGGCTGGGCCGCTCGTGTTCATGATCCGACGCCGAGGTCGACTTCGTGGCTGCGCCAGCAGGCTGCCCAGTGCCCGGGCGCCTTCTCCTCGTAGGCCGGATATTCGGCGCGGCAGCGCTCTTGCGCGAACGGGCAGCGCGGCGCGAAGCTGCAGCCCTGCGGCAGGTTGTTCAGCGGCGGCACGATCCCCGGGATCTCCAGCAGGCGCTCGGCCGAGGCCTCGCCGCTCATGATCGCCAACCTGGGGATCGAGGCCAGCAGCCCCCGGGTATAGGGATGCAGCGGCGTGTCGAACAGGTCCTGCACCGGCGCCTCCTCGACCTTGCGGCCGGCGTACATGACGACGACTCGCTGGGTCGTTTCGGCGACGACGCCGAGATCGTGCGTGATCAGGATCACCGCGGTGCCCAGCTGTTCCTGCAAATCGACGATCAGGTCGAGGATCTGCGCCTGGATGGTGACGTCGAGGGCGGTGGTCGGCTCGTCGGCGATCAGCACCTTGGGGTTGCAGGCCAGCGCCATCGCGATCATCACCCGCTGGCGCATCCCACCCGAGAGCTGGTGCGGATACTCCTTGACCCGCTGTGCCGCCTCCGGGATCCGTACCAGCCGCAGCATCTCCACCGCCTTGGCTATGGCCGCGGACTTGGACAGGTCCTGGTGCAGGATCAGGGCCTCGCTGACCTGGTCGCCGATGCTGATCACCGGATTGAGCGAGGTCATCGGTTCCTGGAAGATCATCGAGATGTCGTTGCCGCGGATATCACGCATCTCGGCTTCGTCGAGCGCCAGCAAGTCCCGGCCGTCGAGGCGGACCTGGCCGCCGGCGATCTTGCCGGGCGGGTCAGGCACCAGCCGCATCACCGAAAGCGCCGTCACGCTCTTGCCGCAGCCGCTCTCGCCGACCAGCCCCAGGGTCTCGCCGCGGCCGAGCTGGAAGGAGACGTCGTCGACCGCCTTGACGATGCCGCCACGGGTGTAGAAGTAGGTCTTTAGCCCCTCGACCTCGAGCACCGGCCTGGCCGCTGCCGGCCGGGGCGCGGTGCCGGCGCGGCCCTCACTGGCGCTGTCAGCCACCGCTCGCCTCCGCATCACGCATACGCCGCCTCAGGACCTGAGCCGCGGGTCGAGAAGATCGCGCAGCGCATCCCCCAGCAGGTTGGTGCCAAACACGGCCAGGCTGATCGCCACGCCCGGGAAGATCACCAGCCAGGGCGCCGTACGCACGTGTTCGGCCGCCGACTCCGACAGCATGCGGCCCCACGAGGGGTGCGGCTCAGGAATGCCAAGGCCAAGGAAGGAGAGCGCCGCCTCGGTCAAGATCGCCGAGCCGAGCTGCGCCGTCGCCAGCACGATCAGCGGCGCCAGGGTGTTCGGCAGTACATGGCGGACGGCGATCCAGCTCTCGCTCATGCCGCCGGCGCGGGCGGCCTCGACGAACGGCAGTTCGCGCAGCGACAGCGTGTTGGCGCGGATGACGCGCGCCACCTGCGGCACCAGGGGGATGGAGATGGCGATGATGGTGTTTTCGAGCGAGGGCCCCAGCGCCGCCGCCATGACCAGGGCCATGACCAGCAGCGGCAGCGCCTGCATGATGTCGATGATGCGCTGCGTCACCAGGTCGACCCAACCCATCAGGTAGCCGGACAGGAGGCCGATGGCGACGCCGAGCAGGCCGCCCAGCAGGGTCGAGCCGATGCCGACGGCGAGCGAGATGCGGGCGCCGTGCACGATGCGGCTGTAAACGTCGCGCCCCATCTTGTCGTTGCCCAGATAGTGCGCGGTGTCCGGCTGGTTGAGCGACAGCCTGGCATCGGTGGTCAACGGATCGAACGGGGCGATGTAATCGGCGAAGACGGCGGCGAAGACGAAGCCCAGGACGAACAGGCCGCCGATCGCGCCCAGGGGATAGCGGCGGCAGAAGAACAGCACGGCGCCGAGGCGGCTCTCGACGTTGGCGCCGGCCCTGGCCAATTCCAGCTGATGGTCGATCTGGGCCATCGCCTATCCTCCGGCCGCCTGCCGGTGCGCCTCAGTCGGCATATTTGATCCTCGGGTCGAGCGCCGCGTAGAGCAGGTCGACGATGAAGTTGACGACGACGACGATGACGGCAATGAACATCACCAGATTCTGCACGATCGGGTAGTCGCGCCACTGAATCGCCTCGACCAGGAAGCGGGCGACGCCCGGAATGTTGAAGACGGTCTCGGTGACGATCAGCCCGCCGATCAGGAAGGCCGCCTCGATGCCGATGATGGTGGTCACCGGCAGCACCGCGTTCTTCAAGGCGTGCCGATAGTTGATCGAGTTTTCCGAAGCGCCCTTGGCCCGCGCCGTGCGGATGTAGTCCTGGCGCAGCACCTCCAGCATCGACGATCGGGTCAGCCGCATGATCAGCGCCGAGCTGCGGAAGCCGACGGCGGCCGCCGGCACGCTGTAGAGCCACAATTCGTCCCAGAAGCCTTCCGTCGGCCGGTAGATCGGGATGGTGCCGAAGTAGTGCACGAAGCCGATCAGGATGAGGAGCGCCAGCCAGAACGACGGCAGCGACAGGCCGCTCAAGGAGATCACCCTGAGCGTGTAGTCCAGCCCGGTGTCCTGCTTGACGGCGCTGATGACGCCGAGCGGCAGGCCGAACAGGATCGAGAAGGCGAGCGCCAGCACCGCCAGCTTGGCGGTGATCGGGATGCGCGGCGCCAGCTCGCTCAAGGTCGGCTTCTCGGAGACGTAGGAATAGCCGAGATCGCCCTGCAAGAGCCCGCCCATCCACTGCGCGTACTGCACGACGACCGGCCGGTCGAGGCCCAGCTCCGCCTCGATCTGCGCCTTCGCCGCCGGATCGACGAAGCCGGCGGAATCGAACAGGATGTCGACGATGTTGCCCGGCACCAGCCGCAACAGGCAGAAGATGATCACCGACATGCCGAAGAGGGTCAGCAGCATCAGGCAGAAGCGCTTGACCAGATAGGTGCCCACGGGCCCTCTCTCCTAGTGCCGAAACGCGATCGGTGGAGCGGTATCGGCGTGGCCGCCAGCGTGCCCGACGCCCGGGTGGGGCGGATACCCGATGCTCCGCCCCGCCCGATGCCGCCGACGCACGACTACTTGTCGAGCCAGACGTCTTCCAGGCGCCAGCCGTTGTAGAGACTGTTCTCCATCGTGACGAAGTTCTTCACGTGCGGCTGGAAGCAGGTGGCCTGCTTGTTGTGAAAGATGATCGGCCGCGCCACGTCTTCCTGCAGCCTGCGATCGATCTCCCAGACCAGCTGTTTGCGCGCCGCCTGATCGGTCATCGCCGACTGCTTGTCGAACAGGGCCTGGATCTCCTGGTTGCAGTAGCCGGTGTAATTGCGTTCCGAGCCGCAGCCATAGTTCTCGTAGAAATTGGCGTCCGGATCGTCGACGCCGACGCCGGTCAGGTTCAGCCCGACCATGTAGTCCTTGCGCGCCACCTTGGCGTGCCAGTTGCTGGTCTCAACCGCGTCGAGCTCGGCATCGATGTAGATCTGCTTCAGGTGGTCGATCAGGATCACCGCCGGGTCGATGTAGACCTGGATGTTGCGGGTCGAGACCTTGACCTTCAGCGGCTTGTCCGGCCCGTAACCGAGCTTGGCCATGATGGCGCGGGCCTTCTCGCGGTTTTTCTCGATGTCGCCGTAGCCGGGGACGTCGGCGAGCTTGTCGCCCGGGATGCCCCAGACGCCCTCCGGCGGCGGCATCATCGCGCCGCCCATCACCGCCACGCCCTCGGTCAGGATGTCGATGAAGGCCTGCCGGTCGATGGTCAGCCCCATCGCCGCGCGCACGTCCGCGTTATCGAACGGCGGCGCGTCGCGATTGACGATCAGGTTGGTGCTGACGTTCGTGGTCCTGAGCTCGCAGATCGCATCCGGCGCCTGTGACTTAATGTCCTTCAGCACCGGGATGGTGATGTCGACGTTGAAGGTCATGTCGAAGTCGCCGGCGATGAAGGCCAGCGCCCGTGTCGCCGAGCTCTTGATGATCGTCCACTCGACGCCGTCGAGATAGGGCCGGTCCTGCTTCCAGTAGTTCTCGTTGCGGGCGAACTTGATGTACTCGTTCTGCTTCAGCTCGACGAACTTGAAGGGGCCGGTGCCGATCGGGTGCGTGCGCAGGTCCTTGGGATCGACGTGGCAGGGATAGACCGGGCTGTAGCCCGAGGCCAAGAGCCCGATGAAGGCCGGCTGCGGGCGCTTCAGATGGAAGGTCGCCTCGAAATCGCCGTTTGTGGTGACCTTGTCGAGGTTGGTGTACCAGGACTTGCGCGGGTTCTTGCGCAGTTTCGTTTCGCTCTTCCCCAGAAGCAGGTTCCAGGTGCACTCGACGTCCTTGGCCGTCATCGGCTTGCCGTCGTGCCACTTGACGCCGTCGCGCAGCTTGAAGGTGAGCCGGGTGAAGTCGTCGCTCCAGGTCCACTCCGTGGCCAGGTCGGGAACGATCGTCTCCAGGCTGTTCTGCGGCTTGTGCTGATCGTACATGATCAGGTTGTTGAAGACGCCCATGTACGGCGAGACGGTGGAGTTCGTGGCTTCTTCGTGGATCGAGCCGCTAGGCGGGGTGTCACGGTGCTGGGCCTTGAGGATGCCGCCCCGCTTCTGCGCCAGGGCGGCGTCGGCAAGCGTCGAGGCGGCGAGCAACGCCGCCGCGGCCGCGACCAGATAGACTCTCCCTCTCATTGCATTCCTCCCTGTTTATTGTCTCGATGATTATGCTGAAGATCATCAGCGCTGCCAACAGAATTGCATGGGCAGCGGAGGCTAGCGGGTTTCAATGAACCGGGCCGCTGCTACCGCGGCAGACCCAGGCCGGCGCGGCCGGCACGTTGCCAAGATCGCCCGGCCTGGCCCATGCTGCGACCGCGAATTCCGCGAGGCCGCCGGACGGCGGCCGCAAGCCTGGAGGAACGGACGATGCAGCTCGGCTATGTCGGTCTCGGTCACATGGGAGGCGCCCTGGCGCGCCGGCTGATGCGCGAGCATCGGCTCAGGGTCTACGACCTGAAGCCGGAAGCGGTGCGGCGGTTCGCCGACGAGGGCGCGATCCCGGCCCAGGACCTGCGGGCCCTGGCCGGCGAATGCGACCTGGTGATGACCTGCCTGCCGCGCTCGGAAGACGTGCGCATCGCCCTCTTCGGCGAGGGCGGCCTGGCCGAGGGGCTGCGTCCGGGCGCCATCGTCGCCGACATGACCACCGGCGATCCGAACCAGACCCGAGCCATGGCGGCGGAGCTTCGGGAACGCGACGTCACCCTGATCGATGCGCCCGTCAGCGGCGGCCCGCACGGCGCCGAGGCCGGCACCATCGCCATCATGGTCGGCGCGCCGCAGGCCCTGTTCCAGCAGGTCCGCCCCTATTTCGCCACCATCAGCCCGAACATCTTCCACACCGGCGACGTCGGCACCGGCCACGTCATGAAGCTGGTCAACAACGTCATCGCCGCCGGGGTGCGCTGCATCACCTTCGAGGCCGTGGCCATGGGGATGAAGAACGGGCTCAGCCTGGCGACCTGCGCCGAGGTGTTGCAGAAAGGCTCGGCCCGCTCATACTCGACCGAGATCACCCTGCCCCGGCTCTTACAGCAGAACTACGCCACCAACTTCGCCATGGGGCTGATGCACAAGGACGTGCGCCTAGCGACCCAGCTGGGCGTCGACAGCGCGGCGCCGATGCCGCTCGCCGGACTGGTGCGCGAGACCTTCCAGGCGGCCTTGAACGAACACGGCGCCGAGGCCGACGTCAACGAGCTGATCAAGACCGTCGAGCGCCTGGCGCAGGTTCAGATCCGCCCCGGATCCGGCTAGACCACGCCCTCGTCGTGCAGGCGCTGGACGTCGTTGGCGCCGACGTCGAGCAGCTCGCGCAGCAGGTCGTCGGTGTGCTCGCCCAGCTGCGGCGGCCGCCTGATCTCGGCCGGCGAGTCCGAGAGCTTGATCGGACAGCCGACGGTCTTGTAGGCGCCGCGCGGCGCATATTCGAGATCGACGATCATCTCGCGCGCCTTCAGGTGCGGGTCGGCCAGCACCTCGCCGGTGTCCTGGCAGGCGCCGCAGGGCACCCCGGCCTCGCCCATCAGCTTCATGATCTCGTGCTTGCCGCGCTGGCGCGTCCAGGCCTCGACGATGGCGTTCAGCGCCTCGCGGCTCTCCCAGCGCGCCTCAAGTGTCTTGAAGCGCTCGTCCTCGGCCAGCTCGGGCTGGCCGATCACGCCTAGGAAGGCCGGCCACATCTGCGGCTGCGCGAAGATGAAGACGTAGTCGTTGGGCCCGCCCGGGTGGCAGGCATAGGTGGTGCCGGGCACGTTGCGGCCGAGCTGGTTGCCCTGGCGCGGCATGGCGTGGCCGTAGCGCTGATGGTCGCGCAGGCTGACCCGGCACAGGTTGACCACCGCGTCCTGCATCGAGACCTCGACATGCTGGCCCCGGCCGCTGGCATGGCGTTGCTGCAGTGCCGCCAGAATGCCGATCGCCATGTGCATGCCGGTGCCGGAATCGCCGATCGCGGGCCACATGTAGGTCGGCGGGCCGTCGGGAAAGCCGGTCACGCTCATCGCCCCGCCCATCGCCTGCGCGATCGGCTCGAAGCTCTTGTAGGTGCTGTAGGGGCCGTAGGTGCCGAAGCCCTTGATGGTGGCGTAGATCAGCCTCGGGTTGACCTGCTTCAGAACCTCGTAGCCGAGGCCGAGGCGGTCGAGCGCGCCCGGCGAGAAGTTCTCGACCAGCACGTCCGAGCACGCCATCAGCTTCTTGAACAGCGCCTTGCCCTCATCGCTCTTCAGGTTCAGCGTCAGGCTCTGCTTGTTGGCGTTCAGCACCAGGAAGAACAGGCTGTCGCCGTGCTGGTCGGCCATGTTGCGCCGCGCCACATCGCCGCCCTTCGGCTCCTCCAGCTTGATCACCTCGGCGCCGAGGAACGCCAGGATCTGCGTGCAGGCGGGGCCGGCCTGGTTGTGCGTCATGTCGACGACGCGGATGCCCTGCAGGGCCTTGCTCATGCTTTGTCTCCTCGATGCGACAAGAGAAGCGGACGTTTACCCACTGGGGCAGGCCGCTATTTCAGGTTGCGCTGCCAGAGATCGAACAGGCGTTCCCAGGCCCGTTCCGAGGCCTCGGGCGCGTAGGCGGCGCGCTCCGAGAACTGGAAGCCGTGCTGGGTGCCTGGAAGGATTTCCAGTTTGTGCTTCGTGCCGGCGGTTTCCAACGCTGCCTGCAATGCCGGGATCACGTGCTCGGGCACCGTGTGGTCGGTCTCGGCGAAGGCGTAGTAGAGCTCGCCCTTGACCTTGTCGAGCAGCAGGTGCGGGGAATCCTCCTGGTCGGTGACGATGCCGACGCCGTAGAGCGAGCCTGCGGCGGCCATGCGGTGCGGAAAACGGGCCGCGACCGTGGTGATATAGCGCCCGCTCATGCAATGGCCGACGCAGCCGACCGGCCCGCCCTTGACCTTGTCCTGGGCGTCGAGCCAGGCCAGCAGGGCGCCGGTATCCTCGACCACCAGCGCGTTCGTCAGGTGGTTCATCGCCGCCCGGATCACCGCCGACATGCCGTCGTCGCGGCGCGGCAGGTCGAAGCGGACCGTACCGAGGCGGTAGTACATGTCGGGCAACAGGCAGAAGTAGCCGTGCTTGGCGATGCGCCGGGCCATGTTGCAAAGCTCCTCGCGGAAGCCCGGCGCGTCCATGTAGAAGATGATGGCGGGGACCGGCCCGCCCTCCGCCGGGGCCGCGGCGAAGCCGGGCATGCGGCCGTGCTTGGTGGTGACGACGACGTTCTGCTCGATCAAGGCCATGGCAAGCTGATCTCCCTGCAAGCGGCGAAGCGCTTAATTCTCCTACGCGAGGTCGGGGGCCGCAAGCACGGCGCAGCCGTCGGCGAATTGCAGAGGCGCGCCGGTCCGTACGGCCAGTTCCTCACGGCTCAGGCCGGCGATGATCTCGGTGACAAGAAAGCCGCGCTCCGTGACCTCGACCACGGCGAGGTCGGTATAGACGCGGCGGACCACCTGCCGGGCGGTGAGCGGATAGCTGCAGGTCTCGACCAGCCGCGGCAGGCCGTCCCGAGTGGTGTGCTGCATCATGATGCGGACCGAACGCGCGCCCATGGCCAAGTCCATGGCGCCGCCCAGCAGCGGTCCCTTGTCGGTACGCAGCGGGTCCCAGTTGGCGAGGTCGCCGGCGGCCGAAACCTGGAAGGCGCCGAGCAGCGTGACGTCGAGATGGCCGCCGCGGATCATGGCGAAGGCCTCGGCCGAATCGAAGGTCGAGGCCCCCGGCACCAGGGTGATGCGCTGGCTGCCGGCGTCCACGAGGTCGGGATCGGCGGCGTCTTCGGCGGCGACCGGGCCGACGCCGAGGACGCCGTTCTCGGACTGGAACATGACCTCGCGGCCCGGCGGCGTGTACGCCGCGACGCGCACCGGCATGCCGATGCCGAGGTTGACGTAGGCGCCGTCCGGAAGGTCCCGGGCGGCGCGCCAGGCGATTTGTTCGCGGCTCAATGGTCGCATCACGGTCCCCCCTCAGCGCTCGTCGTCGAGCGCGATGACGCGCTGGACGTAGATGCCGGGTATGTCGATGGCGTTGGGCGGCAGCGGTTCGTCCTCGATGCGGTCGACCTCGACCACGGTGATCTGCGCCGCCGTCGCCATGGCATGGGCGAAGTTCATCTGTGAACCCGTGAAGATGACGTTGCCCCAGCGGTCGGCGCGATGGCCGCGGATCAGCGCGAAGTCGGCGCGGAGCGACGTCTCCAGCAGGTAGAGGCGACCGTCGAAGTTACGCGTCTCGCGGCCCTCGGCCAGTGGCGTACCGACGCCAGCCGGCGTGTAGAAGGCCGGAATGCCGGCACCGCCGGCCCGGACCCGTTCGGAGAACGTGCCCTGGGGCACCAGCTCGATCTCCAGCTCGCCGGCGAACAGCTGGCGTTCGAAACTGGACGGCCGTTCGCCCCGGCCGCGCGCGGCGCTGCAGACGGCACGTCGGACCCGCCGCTCCTCGAACAGCAGCGGCGCATAGGTTTCGACGAAGCGCAGCGTGTTCATGATCAAGGTCAGATCGCAGACGCCCAAGCGTTCGACCGCGCGCACCAGGGCGACCGGAAAGCCGGCACCGCCGAAGCCGCTCAGCATCAGGCTGGCGCCGTCGTGCAGGCCGGCGAGCGCCGCCTGCGTCGTTGTCACGCGCTTGTCGATCATGCGCCCCAGCCCCCTCTCGCACCGGTCCAACGCGCGTTCTAGCTCGCCGGCACGACGATCGTCCACAGCCGCCCGGCCCGAGCCTGGCGGCCCGTGCCGAGGCCGCCATCCTTGCGGGCGGCGAAAGCTCAGTGATATCAAGCCACCGGCGCGATGGCGGAGGGCCCGAATGGAGACGGTCGAGGAACTCGTTTCCGCGATCTGGTCGGCGGTGCTTTCGGCCATGATCGCGCTCGGCTGGTCAGCGCCGTCGGGGGATCCTGTCTATCAAGGCTATGTCGAGGCCGAGTTCGTGCTGGTGGCGCCGGCCATCAGCGGCACCCTGGAGACGTTGTCGGTGCGGCGCGGCGACCAGGTCTTGCAGGGCGCGCCATTGTTCGCGCTCGATCGAACCGCCGAGGCGGCCGCGCGCGATCAGGCCGCGGCGCGCCTGCGGCAGGCCAGCGACCGGCTGGCCAATCTGGGCAAGGGCAAGCGGCAGCCCGAGCTCGATGTGATCGCGGCACAGATCGGGCAGGCGGAGGCGGAAATGCGCCTGGCCCAGGTGCAGCTGCGCCGCCAACGCCAGCTCAGCGGCTCGACCGCGTTCTCGGCTGAGCAGCTCGACCAGGCGCAGGCGACCTACGACCTTAAGCGCGCCCGCATCGAGGAGCTGAAGGCGGCGATGGCAACGGCGAAGCTGAGCCTCGGCCGCGAGGACGAGCTGCGCGCCGCCGAGGCCGAGGTGGCGGCCAGCGAGGCGGCTCTGGCGGAGGCGCAATGGCGGCTCGACCAGAAGAGCGCGAGGGCGCCGGCAACCGGCTTGGTCTTCGACACGTTTTTCCGGCCCGGCGAATGGGTCGCGAGTGGCCGGCCGGTGCTCTCGCTGCTGCCGCCAGAGAACGCCAAGGTGCGCTTTTTCGTCCCGCAGGCAGCGCTGGCCCGGTTGCCGGTGGGAAGCCGCGTCCTGGTGCATTGTGACGGCTGCGCGGCCGAAGTCCCGGCGGCCGTCCGCTTCGTCTCGCCCGAGGCCGAGTTCACGCCGCCGGTCCTCTTCAACCGCGAGAACCGCAACCGTCTCGTCTTCATGCTCGAGGCGGAGCCGAGCGGCGATACCCGTCTGCTGCACCCGGGGCAGCCGGTCGACGTCCGTCTCGCCGCGCCATGAGCGCGGAACTGGCGATTCACGCGCGCGGCCTGGCCAAGACATTCGGCGCCGTGAGCGCGGTCCAGGACCTCTCCATCGACGTGCTGGTGGGCACGATCTACGGCTTTCTCGGGCCCAACGGCAGCGGCAAGACGACGACCATCCGCATGCTCTGCGGCCTGCTCACGCCGGATGCCGGCGAAGGCCAATGCCTGGGCTACGACATCCGCCGCGAGAGCGCGCGGATCAAGCGCAACGTCGGCTACATGCCGCAGCGCTTCGGCCTCTACGAGGATCTGTCAATCGCCGAGAATCTGGAGTTCATCGCCCGGCTCTACGGCGTCCCGCGGCCTCGGCGCGCCGCCGCGGAGGCGATCGCGCAGCTCGGTCTGGCGGCCCGGCGGCGCCAGCTGGCGGGCACCCTGTCGGGCGGCTGGAAACAGCGCATGGCGCTCGCCGCCTGCGTCCTGCACCGGCCGCGGCTGCTGCTCCTGGACGAGCCGACGGCAGGTGTCGATCCCAAGGCTCGGCGCGAATTCTGGGACGAGATCCACCGTTTGGCCGCGGCCGGGACCACGGTCCTGGTCAGCACCCATTACATGGACGAGGCCGAGCGCTGCCATCAGATCGGCTACATCATGCAGGGCCGGCTTTTGATCCACGGCGCCGTCGACCAGGTGATCCGCGAGGCCGAGATCGCCGCCTGGCAGATGCGCGGCTCAAATGTCGACGAGGTGACGGCGCTGGCGGCGCGGGTGCGCACCCTGCCGGGTGTCGAGATGTCGGCGGTCTTCGGTGCCGAGCTGCGCATCGCCGGCAGCGACGCCGCGCTGATCGAGCGCAGTCTCGCCGGCCTCGCCGGCAGCCGTTTCCAGAGGGTCGATCCGACCCTGGAGGACGTCTTCATCCACACCATGAACACCGCCGAAGGCGTCGAGCCATGAGCACCGGCTTCTCGCCGCGCCGCGTCTACGCCCTGGTGCTGAAAGAGTTCCTGCAGGCGATCCGCGACCGCATGACCTTCGCCATGATGGTCGGCATCCCGGTGTTGCAGCTGGTGCTGTTCGGCTACGCCATCAATTCCGACCCGCGCGCGCTGCCGACCGCGGTGATCGCCGCCGACAACGGCGCCTTCGCCCGCAGCATCGTCAGCGCCTTCGAGAACTCGACCTACTACCGCGTTGTGGCGCACCCGCGGACGGTCGGTGAAGCCGACCGGCTGATGGCCCGAGGCGAGGTGCAGTTCATCATCCGTTTTCCCGAGGACTTCGGCCGCGCCCTGGTGCGCGGCGAGCGGCCGGTGCTGCTGATCGAGGCCGACACCACCGACCCCGTCGCCACCGTGAACGCGATCGCCGCCGTGGCGCGGCTGAACGAGAGCGCCCTGCAGCACGACCTGAAAGGACCGTTGGCGGGCCTGGCCGGCCGGCCGCCGCCGTTCGAGATCCGCGTCCACAGCCGCTACAACCCCGAGGCCGAGACCGCCTTCAACATCGTGCCCGGACTGATCGCCACCATCCTGACCATGACCCTGGTGCTGATCACCTCGATCGCGGTGACGCGCGAGCGCGAGCGCGGCACCATGGAGAACCTGCTGGCCACCCCGGCGCGGCCGCTCGAGGTCATGCTCGGCAAGATCGCGCCCTTCATCCTGATCGGCTATGTCCAGGTCGGCGTGATCCTGATCGCCGCCCGGCTGCTGTTCGACGTGCCGATGCTGGGCAGCCTGTGGCTGCTGTCGCTGGCCCTGGTCGTCTTCATCGCCGCCAACCTGGCGGTCGGCTTCACCTTTTCGACCCTGGCGCGGAGCCAGATCCAGGCGATGCAGATGGGTTTCTTCTTCTTCCTGCCCTCGATCCTGCTCTCGGGCTTCCTCTTCCCCTTCCGCGGCATGCCGGAATGGGCGCAGGCGCTGGGCCAGCTGCTGCCGATGACGCACATGCTGAGGATCGTCCGCGGCGTGCTGCTGAAGGGCAGCGGCCTCGCCGAGGTACAGGCGAGCCTGTGGCCGATGCTCGCATTCCTGCTGGTGGTCAGCGCCATCGCCCTGCGCCGCTACCGCCGCACCCTGGACTGAGTGTTCTCGGCCACCGCCGGCCCGCCGGCCGGCTGGACGCCGGCGCACGGACGGTGACAAAGTGCACGCCTTGGGATGCGAGGGGAGCGTGCCGGTGCGGGAGTCCCCGCCACCACAATTGAGCGAGATCGGCGAAGATGCGGCCCCGGAGGCGACCGCCCGCATCTACGACGAGATCCGAACCTATTGCGGGGTGCGCTGCGTGTCCTCCCTGCAACGTTATCTGGCGAGCCTGCACGGCGTCCTGGAATTTGCCTGGGGCGCCTTGCGGCCAGCCTTCCTCGACGGCAGCCTGCCCGAGACCGCCTGGCGCCGCGTCGCCGCGCTGCCCGGCCGGCCGCATCCGCCGCTGTCGCCGGCGGCGCTGCGGCTGCTCGGCGTCGACGGCGAGAGCACCGAGCGGATCCGCGGCATTTGCGAGAGCTTCATCCGGGTCGCGCCGATCAACCTGCTGTTCGCCGGCTGTCTTGAGCGACTGCTCGGCGGCGCCTGGCCCGAAGGCGTCACAAAACGAGAGAGCTGGCAACCGCCGCCGATGCTGGCGCCGCTGCCGCCACTGGTCGAGGCGACGGCGGAACCGGATGACCTGCGCGCGGTGCTCTCACAGCTCGGCACCGAGATCGACGGCAAGCCGTTTGTGCCCGGCCTTTACCGTCTGCTGGCGCGCTGGCCGCCCTACCTCGCCCACGCGGCGACCATGATCGGCCCTGAGCTCCACAGTGCCGCCGCGCGCGTCGAGCGGGCCGCCATCGCCGAGCGCATCGTCGCCGCCGCGGACGACATCCTGGCGGGCCTGCCGCCGCTTTCCGACGCGCATCCGCCGCCGGGCGCGCGCGAGACTCGCGCCATCCTCCAGGCGATCGGGAGCTATCGCGTCACCAGCCCGGAGATGATCGTCTTCGCCACCCGGCTGCGCGACGCCTTGCCGGCCTGAGCGGGTACGGGCAGCATCAGCTGAGCAACGGGAGAGCGGCATGGACTTCGACCACATCATCTGCGGCGGCGGCTCGGCCGGCTCGGTGCTGGCGAACCGGCTTTCGGCCCGCGGCGCCAACCAGGTGCTGCTGCTGGAGGCCGGGCAGGACACCCCGCACGGCAAGGTGCCCGAGCCGATCCTCGACAGCTATCCGGGCGTCGCCTACCTCGACCCGCGCTTTCACTGGACCGAGCTCAAGGTGACGACGCAGCCGATCTCGCACAACCAGCCCGAGGGCGCCCGCCCGCCCCTGCGCAAGTACGAGCAGGCGCGCGTGCTGGGCGGCGGCTCGTCGATCAACGGCCAGATGGCGAACCGCGGCGCGCCGAGCGACTATGACGAATGGGAGGCGCGCGGCGCCGCGGGCTGGAACTGGCAGGCCGTGCTGCCCTACTTCAAGGCGGTCGAGCGTGACATGGACTTCGACGGTCCCTATCACGGCAATACCGGCCGCATCCCGGTCCGCCGCATCATGCCGGATTTGTGGAACGGCCACGCCAAGGCGGTGGCCGAGGCCTTGGCCGCCGCCGGCTACGACTACCTGCCCGACCAGAACGGCGAGTTCCGCGAGGGCTATTTCCCGGTGACGATCTCGAACGCCTACGAACGGCGCGTCTCGGCGGCGATCGGCTACCTCGACCCCGGTACCCGGCTGCGCCCGAACCTGAAGATTTCGACCGACACGCAGGTCATGGGGCTGCGCTTCGAGGGCCGGCGGTGCGTCGGCGTCAGGGCCAGGGTCGGCGGCCGGGAGACCGAGTTCCGCGGCCGCGAGACCATCGTCTCGATGGGCGCCATTCACTCACCCGCCCTGCTGATGCGGGCCGGCATCGGTCCGGCCCTGGTGCTCAAGGACCTGGGCCTCGAGGTCCTGGCCAACCGCGCCGGCGTCGGTCAGCGCCTGATGGACCACCCCTCGATCGCCGTCGCCTCATTCATCAGGCCCGAGGCGCGCATGAACAGCTACAGCCGCCGACATCTGCTGCTCGGCCTGCGCTACACCTCGCACCTGCCCGAGGTGCCGATGGGCGACATGTTCGTGGCGGTGGCCAGCAAGTCGTCCTGGCACGCCGTCGGCGAGCAGATCGCCTCGATGATCCTGTTCGTCAACAAGACCTATTCCGAGAGCGGTCAGGTCAAGCTGGCTTCCGCCGACTGGCGCGTCGAGCCCACGGTCGAGTTCAATCTGCTGTCCGACCGGCGCGACCTGGAGCGCCTGATGACGGGCTTCCGCAAGCTCGCCGCGCTGCACGAGCACCCAGCCCTGCGGGCGGCGACCTCGAACCCGTTCCCGGCCAGCTACAGCGACAAGGTCCGGCAAGTCGGCCTGGTCAACCGCAAGAACGCCGTCCTGACCGCGATCATGGCGCGGCTGCTGGATGGGCCGGCGCTCTTGCGCAACCTGCTGATCGAGAAGCTGATCATGGAAGGCTTCACCATCGATGAGCTGATGCATGACGACGAGCGGCTGGAGGAATTCGTCCGTCAGGCCGCGGTCGGCGTCTGGCACGCTTCCTGCACCTGCCGCATGGGCGCGGACGGCGACCCGCTGGCGGTGACCGACAGCGTCGGCCGGGTGCGCGAGATCGACGGCCTGCGCGTCTGCGATGCCTCGATCTTTCCCGTGGTGCCGTGCGCCAACACCAACTTTCCGGTGCTGATGAGCGCCGAGAAGATCGCCGCGGCGATGCTGGACGGCCAATAGGCGGCAGCGCTATCCGGTGCCGACCATCGGGCTGGCGTATCCCGGGTCGATCTCGACGTCGACGACGACCGCGGCGCCGCCGGCCACCGCTGCCAAGGCCTCCGTCAGCACCGCCGCCAGATCCTCGGCCCGGCGCACCGTCGGCGGCGCCTGCAGGCCGAGCGAGCGCGCGAGGCCTGGCACGTCGACCGGCGGCTGATCCAGGCGCTGGCCGACCCAGCGGTTGGCCAGCGGGCGGCCGCGCTGGCGGGCCACCCGCTCCTGGTGCAGCTCGTCGTTGAAGTAGGAGCGGTTGTTGGCGACCACCACCAGCAGCGGGATGGCATAGTGGGCCGCGGTCCACAGCGCGCTCGCCGCCATCAGGAAATCGCCGTCGCCGAGCACGGCGATCGGCAGCCGGCCCGAGCCCTGCAGCGCCAGGGCGCCGCCGACCGCCATGCCGGGGCCTGAGCCGAGACCGGCGCCGCCGTCGTAGCCGAGATAGTCGAGCGGACCGTCGGAGGGCAGCCACTCGCCGGGCCAGCCCAGCGGCAGACGCATCAGGCACACCTCGCGCCCAGCGGTCGCCAGGCTGAGCCCCCGCGCCAGGGCGGTGAGATCGATCGGCCCCGTCGCCGGCGCCGTCGGCGGGCGCCGTTGCGGCGGCCGCGGCTCGGCCGCGGCGATATCGAGGTGGCCGCACAGCGCGGCGACGACGACGTCGGGATCGGCGCCAAGCTCGATATCGACGTCGGCCGGGGCCTGATGATCGTAGCTCCAGCCGTTGGCCAGGCGCTCGTCGATGGAGGCCCCGATCACGGTCGCCGAGACCGCCTCCTGGGGCCAGACCTGCTCCAGCAGGCCGCCGAGGTCGAGCCAGTCGAGCGACAGGATCACGTCGGCCTCGCGCACCAGCTGGCGCGCCGCCTCCGAGAGGAAGAAGATCGGCGGCACCGGGTGCAGCGGGTGGCCGGTCGGAAACGCGGCCGCCGTCTTCATGTCGGTCAGGACGCGCGCCTGCAGGCGCTCGGCCAGGGCGATGCGCCGTTGCCAGGCTTGCGGATCGCGCGAGACCCGGCCGGCCAGGATCAACGGCTTCTCGGCCGCCAGCAGCGCTTCAGCGGCGCGCGCCAGCGTGGCCTGATCGGGGGCTGCCGGCGGCGCCGGCTGGCGGCGCGACAGTTCGGGGAAGCGCACCGGCTCGGCCAGCGCCGCTTCCTGCAGGCCAACGTCGAAGCAGAGATAGACCGGGCCGCGCGGCGCCTCGGCGGCAAGCTTGTGGCCCCGGGCCATGGCCTCGACCGCGGCCTGCGCCGAGGCCGGCTGCTCGTCCCACTTGACGTAATTGCGGACCAGCGCGCCCTGGTCGCGCGCGGTGTGGATCCAGTCGATCCAGGGCCGCCGCTTGCCGGCGTCGACCGGTCCGGTGGCGCCCAGCACCAGCATCGGCGCCCGGTCGCACCAGGCATTGAAGACCGCCATCGCGGCGTGCATCAGCCCGACGTTGGCGTGCACGGCCGCGGCCATCGGCCGCTCCCTCACCTTGGCCCAGCCGTGCGCGATCGCCACCGCGTGCTCTTCGTGCAGGCAGACCAGCATCTGCGGGGCGCGGTTGCCGAGATAATTGACCAGGCTGTCGTGCAGCCCGCGGTAGCTGGAGCCCGGCACCAAGGCGATGTACTCAATGCCGAGACGCCTCAGCATCTCGGCCACCGCATCGCTGACCCAGGCCATCGCCTCGACGTTCGACGCGCTCGGCCGCTCGACCTCGTGCGCCGCTGTTCGCCTCGGTGCGCCATCGGCCATGAGGGACTCCTTTGCCTGCCCGGAATCGGCTTGCAGGAACCTGCCGGTTCACCCCGTCTCGCAGTGTCGCGCGGGATCAGGCGCCGACGATTGTAGAAGAGGACGGGAGCTCAACTATATAGCCAATCGTGATGAAACGTCGCGGCTGTTAAAGCCATGCGGCTGTTCGCACGAACCGCCACGATGGGGCCGCGGCTTCGATCAGCGATTTCGCCGCACCGCCGCGCATCGGGCGTTGGCATGATCGGCAGCTCGGCACAGTTGGCGCCGTCAAGCGCAAAGCCCGCCTGAGGACGGCGTGCCGGCACCAGCGCTAGTAGGCCCAATGGCCGGCGCACGAGTCCGGTGCTGGCGCCGTGGCCGGTGGCGACGCGGCGCGGCGGGTCCGCAGTGGCCGCCGCTGCAGGCGTTGCGCCGGGATCGGGGTCGCCGCATCGCCCGCCGGCTGGTACCAGGCGCTGAACGCCTCGACGGCCCGCCGCCAGCCTTGCAGCGCGCGCTCGTCCGTCACTTCGAAGGCATCGAAGCCGCAGCGCAGCATGAAAGCGAGCTGGTCGCTCAGCACCTGGCCGACCGCCCTGAGCTCGCCCTGGAAGCGGTAGCGCTCGCGCAACAGGCGGGCCTGAGAATAAGCGCGCCCGTCGGTGAACTTGGGGAACTCGAGCGCGATCAGCGCGAAACGGCCGAGATCGTCCGCCAACACCGCCGGCGACTGCTCATTGGTCAGCCTGAGGCCGAGCCGCGCGGCGCGCGCCGTCAAGCGCGGGCGCTCGGCCTGCCACAGGGCCTGCGGCACGATCAGGTCGCCGGGCCGGCCCAGGGCTTCGGCCTCGGATACCGCGATCCAGCGGTCCTCAACGATGCGTCCATCCTTGTTAAGCAGCGGCATAGAGCTTCTCCTTGAAGGGACGGGGTCCGACGCGGCGGTAGGTGTCGATGAAGCGCTCGTCCGGTCTGCGCTCGGCGAGATAGACGTCGAGAACGGTTTCCACGGCGCCGACGATCTGTTCCTCGTCGAAGGCCGGGCCGATGATGCTGCCGATGGCGGCGTTCTCGTCGGCGGCGCCGCCGAGCGTGACCTGATAGTACTCCTTGCCCTTCTTATCGACGCCGAGAATGCCGATGTTGGCGACGTGGTGATGGCCGCAGGCATTGATGCAGCCGGAGATGTTCACCGTCACCCCGCCGATCGCCTGCTCGCGCGCCGGATCGCGGAAGCGCTCGGCGATCCGCTGCGCCACCGGGATCGAGCGGGCGTTGGCCAGGTTGCAGTAATCGAGGCCGGGGCAGGCGATGATGTCGGAGACGAGTCCCGCATTCGCCGTTGCCAGCCCGGCCTCGTCCAGCGCCCGCCAGAGGGCGTGCAGGTCGTCCTGCGCCACGTCGGCCAGGACCAGGTTCTGCTTATGGGTGACGCGGATTTCGCCGAAGCTGTAGCGATCGGCCAGCTCGGCGACGGTTTCCATCTCCGCCGCCGTGGCATCGCCGGGGATGCCGCCGTGCGGCTTCAGCGAAATGGTGGCGATGGCATAGCCGGGCCGCTTGTGCGCGGTGACGTTGCTTTTGTGCCAGCGGGCGAAGGCGGGCTCCGCGGCCAGCGCGGCCGCCAGCGCCGAGCCACCGTCGTCGAGGGCCCGGTAGGTCGGCGGCGCGAAGTAGTCGGCGATCCGCCGCACCTCGTCGTCCGGCAGCGCCAGGGCGCCGACGCGGATTTCCTGCCATTCCGCCTCCACCATCTCGGCGAAGGCGCCGGCACCCACTTCGCGCACCAGGATCTTGACCCGCGCCTTGAACAGGTTGTCGCGCCGGCCGAGCTGGTTGTAGACGCGCAGGATCGCCTCGAGATAGGACAGCAGGTGCTGCTCGGGCAGGAAGCCGCGGATCGTTTCGGCGAGAATCGGCGTCCGCCCCTGACCGCCGCCGACCAGCACTTCGAAGCCGACCTCGCCCTCGTCGTTGCGATGCAGGCGCAGGCCGATGTCGTGCGCCCGGATCACCGCCCGGTCATGGGCCGCCCCGGTGACCGCGATCTTGAACTTGCGCGGCAGGAACGAGAACTCGGGATGCAGGGTCGACCACTGGCGGATGATCTCGGCATAGATCCGCGGATCCGCAATCTCGTCGCGGGCGACGCCGGCCAGCGCGTCGGCGGTGACATTGCGGATGCTGTTGCCGCTGGTCTGGATGGTGTGCATCTCGACCTCCGCCAGGTCGGCCAGGATGTCGGGCACGTCGGCCAGCTTGGGCCAGTTGAACTGGATGTTCTGGCGCGTGGTGAAGTGGCCGTAGCCGCGGTCGTAGCGCCGCGCGATCATCGCCAGCTGCCGCAGCTGCCGCGACGACAGGACGCCGTAGGGGATGGCGACGCGCAGCATGTAGGCATGGAGCTGCAGGTAGAGCCCGTTCATCAGTCGCAGGGGCCGGAACTCGTCCTCGCTGAGCTCGCCCGACAGCCGGCGGGCGACCTGCTCGCGGAACTGCGCCACCCGTTCGTTGACGAAGGTCTGATCGAATTCGTCATAGCGGTACATCGGACTAGCTCTCCTGCGCCTGATAGCCGAGATCGAGACGCACGCTCGGGCCGCGCGTGCGCAGCCGCTCGCGCTGGCCGAGCGGGCGGATCTCGCCGTTCTCGACCTCGACGGTGATGAGATAGGGACCGACCACCCTGGCGGTGGTGACTTCGGCCACCGCGCGCGCCAGCAGCGCCGGCGCCGCGGCCTCGTCGGTGAGCGCGCAGTCGGCCAGGCGCTCCGACCAGTGGCCGGCGGGGGTCAGGTAGACGACGAAGCCGTCCTCGAGGCGATTGGCGGTGACCGCTTGCACCTGCATGATCGAGCCCTCCTAGGACGCCGCCCGCACGCCGGCGACGGCGCCGTCCGCGGCGGCGCGGACGACCTCGCCGACCAGAATCAGGGCCGGACCGTCGATCCGATGCCGGGCGACGAGGTCGCCGAGGCCCGCCAAGTTGCCGCGCCGGCAGCGCTCGGCCGGCAGGGTCGCGTTCTCGACCACGGCGACGGGCGTGCCGGGCGCCAAGCCCGCGGTGATCAGACGGGCGGCGACGGTGGCGGCGCTGTCGCGGCCCATGTAGATCGCCAAGGTCTGGCCGGGACGTGCCGCCTGTGCCCAGTCGACCCCGGCGAGGCCGTCGGCCGCATGGCCGGTGAGCAAGGTCACCGCCGAGGCGAGGCCGCGCTGGGTCAGGGCGATGCCGGTGCTGGCGGCGGCGCCGAGCGCCGCGGTGATCCCGGGCACCACCTCGGCCGCGATGCCATTGGCGCGCAAATAGGCCAGTTCCTCAGCCCCGCGGCCGAAGACGAAGGGATCGCCGCCCTTCAGCCGGACCACGCGCTTGCCCTGCCGCGCCAGGCGGACCAGCAGGGCGTTGATCTGCGTCTGGCTGAAGCGATGCGCGCCGCTGGCCTTGCCGACGTCGATGCGCCCGGCCTCGCGGCGGCCGAGTTCCAGCACCGCGGGGCCGACCAGGCGGTCGTGCACGATCACGTCGGCCTGCTGCAGCAGCCGGTGCGCCTTCAGGGTCAGCAGTTCCGGATCGCCGGGTCCGGCGCCGACGATATGGACCATGCCCTGAGCGTCCGCCGGCGCTGCGCGGCCGAGCTCCGCCCGCAGGCGTCGATCCGCCTCCGCCTCGCGGCCCGCCAGCGCCAGGGCGCCGATCGGCCCGTCCAGGGCGCGGTCCCAGAAGCGGCGCCGGCGCACCGGATCGGCAAGCGACGTCGCCAGGCTGCCGCGCGCAGCGGCGATGAAGCCGGCGAGCCGGGCCAGTCCGGCCGGCAACGCCGCCTCGATGCGCCCGCGCAGCCAGCGCGCCAGCGCCGGCGCGGTGCCGCCGGTGGAGATCGCCACCAGGACAGGATCGCGGTCGACGATCGCCGGCATCTGGAAGTCGGAAAGCCGCGGGCGATCGACGACGTTGACCGGGACCCCGGCGGCCCGCGCCCGCGCAGCAGCCTCGGCATCCCCGGCCGGATCGCCGGTGGCGATGAAGGCGAGCGCGCGACCCTCAAGATCCTCCGTCCGCAATTGACGGCGTCGCAACGTCAGACGGCCGGCTGCAGCCAGGTTTGAAATTTCCACCGCCGGCCGCGGCGCGATGACCGTGAGCACGGCTCCGGCACCGAGCAGCAGCCGCGCCTTGCTGACCGTGGCCGGCGTTCCGCCGGCGATGAGAACCGAGCGGCCCTTCAGGTCGTGGAAGACCGGAAACAGCTTCATGGCTGACCCCACGCAGGGGCGAAAAGCGGTCGAATTGCGCAACTTTTGAGGGGAATATCGATCACGGGGCCGTCTCCGTCCGCTCGCCTAGGCGGGCCCACGGAGCATCTCCCCGTGGCGCTTTAGCATTTGATGACGCGGTTGCAAGCTGCCCGATCAAATCACCGCGGGCCCGTCAACGGTGGACCAGTCCGTCTCGCCGATGGGCCGCCCGGCCTGTACCGGCATGGCGACCGTGGAGACCTCAAGTATCGGTCTCGGCCGACCGGCCGTCAATATTTTCCAGAACATCGATGCAATATATTTTTTCATACAATTTTTTTATGTTAAATAAACCGCCACGCCCGCCTCGACTCGGCCTTGCCTGCGGCTGGTCGCTGTTGCTTAACTGACGCCGGGTGATCCGGGCCGCCGCCGGCGCGTCGCGCCGCATAGTTTCAAGCTTCCGGAGAGAAGGGGAGAAAGATGGCGACGAACGACGACTGGCTGGCCCTGACCGAGGAAGCGGCACTGGAGCCGGAGCTGCCGATCTGCGATCCCCACCACCACCTTTGGGATTTCCGCAAGGGCTATGTCGAGCCGCGCTACCTGCTGGACGACATCCTCAAGGACACCTCGAGCGGCCACAACATCGTCTCCACGGTCTTCATCGAGTGCGGCACCATGTTCAAGGCCGACGGCCCCGAGCCCTTCCGGTGCGTCGGCGAGACCGAGTTCGTCAACGGCATCGCGGCGATGAGCGCCTCGGGCCAGTACGGGCCGACCCGCGTCGCCGCCGGCATCGTCGGCACCGCGCCGCTGCGCCTGGGCGATGCGGCCGCCGAGGTGCTGGACCGGCAGATCGCCGCCGGCGGCGGGCGCTTCCGCAGCATCCGCGTCGGCGCCACCTGGCACGCCAGTCCCGAGGTGCCCAACCACAGGACCGAGCCGCCGCAGGGTCTCTATGCCGACAGCGCCTTCCGCGCCGGCTTCGCCCACCTGGCCGAGCGTCAGCTCAGCTTCGAGGCCTGGTGCTACCACACACAGATTCCGGAGCTGACCGAGCTCGCCAGGGCCTTTCCGGACGTCACCATCGTGCTCGACCATTTCGGCGGCCCGATCGGCATCGGCCCCTATGCCGGCAAGCAGGACGAGGTCTTCGCCGCCTGGCGCGAGGCGGTCGGCCCGCTCAGCCAACGTCCGAACGTGGTCGCCAAGCTCGGCGGCATCAACATGGAAGTCAACGGCTTCGGCTGGCATGAGCGGGCGAAGCCGCCGGGCAGCGAAGAGCTGATGCAGGCGACCCGGCGCTATTACGAGCACACCATCGAGCTGTTCGGCGTCGAACGTTGCCTGTTCGAATCGAACTTCCCGGTCGACAAGGTGAGCTGCAGCTACAGCGTGCTCTGGAACTCGTTCAAGCGCCTGACCGCCGGCTATTCCGCCGAGGAGCGGGCCAAGCTGTTCCACGACACCGCCGTGCGCGTCTACCGGCTTTGAAGCAGCCCACCTCGGGTCAGAGTTCGCGACCGTCATTGCGGGGAGGTGAAGCCGACGAAGAGTCCATGG
>Ga0326597_10000166_pt1 | contig 120697 bp, 116 predicted proteins | sample RVTome_12_FD_203789 | JGI IMG/M metagenome (GOLD analysis project Ga0326597, IMG submission 203789) | Soil microbial communities from uranium-contaminated site in the Upper Colorado River Basin, Wyoming, United States - RVT100D185 | ecosystem: Environmental > Terrestrial > Soil > Contaminated... | reverse complement strand
TAACGGTCCGGACATCGGCGCAAGACGGTGGCTCATTGACGCCGGAACAACATAGGGGGCCCTCTTCACACCATCCCCTACATCCGGTAGCCTGTTCGCTCGACTTCGTGAATTATCCGGGCTAGGGAAGCTTGCCCAGATGGGGCTCGAGCTTCGAGCGGGCATAGTCGCTGAGCCGCCCTCCTCGGGCTTGTTGCTCGACCAGGTAGCCTCTTGCTCTCTCGAGGTCCCTTTTCTCGCACGCGGCGATGGCCAGAAGCTCGTAGGCCTGGGTCATGAACGGATCGAGCTCGAGGACCCTCTCCCAGGCGTGGACGGCCTCGTCCACGTGACCCCGGCGGGCGAGGAGAACTCCCAGATCGAAGTGAGCCTGAATGTGCTCCGGCGCCACCTCGGTCTCCCGCCGGAACATCTCCAGGGCCCGGTTCGCATCGCCCCGTTCGCGATACAGCACGCCGAGATTGTAGTGAGCCGAGGGCTGGGCAGGATCGATCTCGAGAGACCGGAGCAGCGGTTTCTCGGCCTCGTCCAGCCTCTTCTTCAGGGCCAGGGCCACGCCGAGGTTCATGTGGGCCAGGGACGAGCTCGGTGAAGTGGCGACAGCGTCGCGCCAGAAATTGAGCCGCGAGGAATAGGGACGCTGACGGACGAGGGTCAAGCCCGCGAAGGTGGTCACGAGGAGTCCGGCCAGGAGGAGCCCGACCCGGCGCCCGGGGAGTCGGAGATCCACGCTGGCGAGGAAGATCGCGAGTCCCATGCTCGGGAGATAGAGCCGGTGCTCGTAGAAGACGGCACGATCCCACGGCTTGTCGAGGACGAGGGTGGGAACGAGGAAGAGCACGAACCAGCTTCCGCCCAGAACGAGAAGCCACCGTCGCCGCCCCCGGAGGGCCAGGAAGGCGAGGGCGGCCAGGGTCAGCACGCCGGGAAGAAATGACGTGTCCTGCCTCACCGGATAGGCGGAAAGGCCGGCGGGAATCACGCACTTTCCGAGAAGCGGCACGAGCTGGGAGGAGTTGGCGAGGATGGACTCGATCATGAAGCGTGGCGGGAGCGCCTCGACGGCACCCTGTCGCAGCAGGTACCAGGAGGCGGAGACGAGGAGCCAGGTTCCGCAGAGAAGAGCTGCCGTGGCCCGGGACGGCCGGGCTTTCTCCGGGCGCGCGAGCAGCAGGACGAAGATCGGAACGAGCGCGGCTGCGGCCTCCTTCGTGAAGAAGGCGAGGAGAAAGCACGTGGAGTGGAGGGTGAACCCCCACCACGAGCGTCGGTCGAGAAACCGCAGGAGACCCAGGAGTGACAGGAGGGCAAAGACGCCGAGCAGAGAGTCGTTCCTTCCGGGGACCCAGGCCACCACGGAGGCGAAGGCAGGATGGACGGCGAAGAGGAGCGCGAGCAGGAGAGCCGGCGTGTGCCGGGCTCCGAGCCGGAGGAGAAGCCTCAGGAGGAGGCACGAGCAGACGATGTGGAGCAGGAGATTCGTGGTGTGATAGGGCCGAGGCAGCGGCCCTCCGCGGGCCATGTCCATCATGTACGAGATCGTCACCATCGGGCGATAGTACGTCGGACGATCCTTGTATCCGGGAACGGTGAAGAAGGACTGGCGAAAGGCCTGGACCACGTGGCCCGGATCGCTCAGGAAATCGCGGTTGTCCACGATGAGGAGGGTGTCATCGAGGTCGATGAACTCGAAGGAAGCGGTGGGCAAGAAGAGGAGTCCTGCCACCAGGGCTACCAGGGCGAATGGCCACCACTTCCCGGAATGGTCGACGGGGATGGCCCGGGGATCGGGGGTTGCGGATGGACGGGAGGGCTTCTTCTTGCTCATGGGTGGCCTGCGAGTCTACCAGCTCGTTCGACCGCGATGGTGGTCGCCGTTGGTGAAGGCCGCGTTTGCGGTAGACTGTACGCCATGAAAGAGGAGAGATCCTCGGAGACGGTGGGCCCCCCGGCCGGGACGGCGACGAGCTCGCTCGAGAAGCGCATCCGGCGCCACCTGATCGGCAAGCCGCAGAGATTCTTTGCCGCCACCCTCCCCGGCCTCGAGACCCTCTGCGGGGACGAGGTGTCGCGCCTCTCCCCCACCGTGACCGACATCGAGACAACGGAGGGCGGGGTGGGCTTCACGGGTCGCCTGCACGACGGGATGGCCGCGAACCTCCACTTGCGGACGGCGGGACGGGTCCTCCTGCGGGCGGCCGAGCTGCGGGCCACGAGCTTCCGGACCCTCGAGCGGCTCCTCGCGGAGATCCCGTTCGAGCTCTACCTCTTTTCGGGAGAGACCCCGACCTTCTCGGTCACGACCGGCCACTGCCGGCTCTATCACACGGACGCCATTGCCGAGCGGTGCGAGAGAGGGATCCGGGAGCGCTTGCGGGCCGCGAAGGCTCCGCCCGGCGCAGCACCGCGACCTCCCCAGACGGTCCACGTGCGCGGAGTCGATGATGGGTTCACGCTGTCGCTCGACAGCAGCGGCGAGCCTCTCCACAAGAGAGGTCTCAAGACCGACGTCGGTCCTGCTCCCCTGCGCGAGACCCTCGCCGCAGCCATCCTCCTCCGCTGCGGCTACACCGGCCACGAGCCTCTTCTCGATCCCCTCTGCGGCTCGGGAACGTTTGCCCTGGAGGCGGCAATGTTGGCCAGGGGGGTTCCACCGGGATGGCATCGAGAGTTCGCATTCCAGGGCTGGCCCTCGTTCCAACCGGGTCGCTGGACTTCCCTGAGGCGAGAGGCCGAGAGGTCCGTGAGAGAGATGGGCGAGACCGTCGTCTTCTCGTCGGATCGTGATCCCCGGGCATGCGAACGACTCCGGCGGACGGTGGCGGAGCACGGGCTGGAGAGAGTGATCTCGGTTCGCGAGGCGGACGTCTTCGAGGTGCAGCCCCCCGGCGGGAAGCCGGGCCTCGTCGTCCTCAACCCGCCCTATGGCCGGCGCCTCGGCTCTTCGGGCACGACGGGACGCTTCGTCTCCGACCTGAGCCGACACCTCCTGCGTTCATTTCGAGGCTGGAGGTACGCAATGCTGGTGCCCGAGTCCGCGCGGAGCGCGGCGTCGATGCTGGCACCCGAGGTCACCCGGCTCCACCACGGAGGATTGTGGCTGAGCCTGCTCACCGGGGTGGTCCTGTAGGGAGGTCGCCGCTCGTGCACGAACACAGGGAGGAGACCGCCCCGGACTCACCGAGGCCGAGGCGCCTGCCGTCGTGGGTCACCCGCAACCTCCTGCTCCTGGGCACGGTCAGCCTTCTCACCGACGTCTCCACGGAAATGGTGATCCCTCTCCTGCCGTACTTTCTGACCACGACCCTGGGAGCCAGCGCGATGGCTCTGGGGTGGATCGAGGGGCTGGCGGAGGCGACGGCCAGCGTGCTGAAGCTGTTCTCCGGACGGTGGGCCGATCGCATGGGCAGGCACCGGCCCCTGGTGCTGGCGGGGTACTTGCTCTCCTCGGTCACCCGGCCCCTCCTCGGCGCCACCCAGGCCGTGTGGCAAGTGCTCGGGGTCCGCCTCCTCGACCGGACGGGAAAGGGACTGCGGACGAGCCCCCGGGACTCGCTCATCGCGGCGTCCGTGGACGCCCCGTTCCGGAGCTCCGCCTTCGGCCTCCACCGCTCGATGGATCACGTGGGGGCCGTGCTGGGTCCGCTGGTGGCGGCGGGTTTTCTGGCCTTTCTGTCCACGGATCTTCGACTGCTGTTCTGGCTGACGGCGATTCCGGGTGCGGCGGCGGTGGCCGTTCTCTGGCTCGGGGTGAAGGAGTCCCCCGCAGGGCGAGCGCAAGCAGGCACACCGAAAGAGGTCGGGGATCTGGCCCCTGTGCGAAGAGGAGACCTGGCGCGGTTCCTGGTGCCCCTCGGGCTGTTCACCCTCGGCAACGCCAGCGACGTGTTTCTGCTTCTGAAGGCCGGGGGAACGCGAGCGCCTCTCTACACCCTGCCGCTGCTGTGGATCGGTCTCCACGTGGTCAAGGCGGCCACCTCGATACCGGGCGGGAGGCTCGCCGATCGCGTGGGAAGGCGTCGCGTCATCGCCGCGGGCTGGTTCTTCTACTCCGTGGTCTACGTCGGCTTCGCCTTTGTCGAGAGTCAGCTGGCCATCTGGACACTCTTCGTGGCCTACGGCCTGTACCATGGCTTGACGGAGGGAGCGGAGAGAGCGCTCATCGCGGAGCTGGCTCCTCGACACCGGAGGGGAGGTGCCTATGGCTGGTATCACCTCACCCTCGGGACCCTCGCCCTCGCGGCCAGCGTCCTCTTCGGGACGCTCTGGGATCTGGCGGGCAGCCGGGCGGCCTTTCTCACCAGTGCGGGAATCGCCCTTCTGGCGGTCGTTTTGCTCGGCATGGCCACGAGGGGTTCCGGGAGACGAATCCCCACCGCTCCGGGCTCGTGAACCCATGATCCGATCCCGTGGACCGCAGCCCTGCGCGCAGATTCCAGGTCCGGGTGATCGCCTACTGGCCGCTCTTGCCCGAGGCGTCGTTCAGGAACCGGAAGAGATCGCCGCGGGTCGAGAAGACGATGGTGCTGTCCGCGCCGATGATCTTCCGGTAGGTCTCCATGGTCTTGACGAACTCGTAGAGCTCGCGGGCCTCGGGGCTCTGGCCGTAGGCGGCGGCGTAGATGGCGGTGGCCTTGGCGTCGGCCGCGCCGCGGACCTCCTGGACGGTGCGGTAGGCCTCGGACTCGATCACGCTCAGGTCGCGCTCCTTGTCGCCGAGGATCTTCGCCGCCTCTCCCTCGCCCTCGGAGCGGAAGCGTGAGGCGATCTGCTGGCGCTCGGAGATCATCCGCTCGTAGATCTTCTCCACCACGCTGGGGTTGTAGTTGATGCGCTTGAATCGCACGTCGAGGAGCTCGATCCCGAACTCGCTCAGCTTGATCTTGGCCGCGGCCTGGATCTCCTCTTCGATCTTCTTCCTGCCCTTGTTGATCGGGTGCAGCACGCCGATGCTGCTGCCGCCCTCGGCCATCTCCTCCAGGGACTCGTCCCGGGCCGGCACACGGTCCTTGGTGGTCCGGATGACCTCGATGAGGTCGTGCTTGGCGATGGAGTTTCTGGTCTCGCTGCCGAGAATGTCGTCGAGCCGGGACTGGGCACTTCTCTCGTCACGCAGGCGGCGGAAGTACTCGAGGGGCTGGGTGATGCGCCACCGGCCGTAGGTATCGACCGAGATGTAGAGCTTGTCCTTGGTGGGCATCTCGGTGCGCTGCCCGTCCCACTCGAGGATCCGCTTGTCGATCCGGTTGACGGTCTGAACGAAGGGGATCTTGAAGTGGAGCCCGGCGTCGGTGATCGGTTCGCCGATGGGCCTTCCGAACTGGGTAATGATCACCTGCTCCGTCTCGTTCAGGGTGTAGAAGGCGCCCGACACGACGAGCAGGAAGGCCAGGGCGAGGACGGCAAGCGCCGCGAGGATGATCTTGACGCGCATCAGCGGCTCCCTCCCTTCTCCAGCATGTCGACGCCCCCCAGGTTGAGCAGGGGGAGGAGACCCTCGATGTCCTGGTCCACGATCACCTTTCGCTTCACTCCCGGAAGGACCTCGGCCATGGTCTCGAGGTAGAGTCGTCGTCGGGTGACGTCGGGCGCCAGCAGGTACTCGGCGAGGAGGGCATTGAACGCTGCCACGTCACCCTCGGCCTCGTTGACCCGCTTGCTCGCGTAGCCCTCGGCGGCCCGGATCGTCTGGTCGGCCTGGCCGCGTGCTCGGGGGATCGACTTGTTGTACTCTCCGTTGGCGATGTTGATGGCGCGCTCTCTCTCCTGCTGGGCCTGGTTCACCTCGTTGAACGACGCCTGGACTCTCTCGGGCGGGTTCACGTTCTTGAGCTGCACCTGGTCGATCCTGATCCCCATCTCGTAGCTGGCGGCGAGGGACTGGAGTCGAAGGAGTGCCTCGTTCTCGATCTCCTGACGTCCGATGGTGATCACCTCGTCGACGATGCGATCGCCCACGACCTCGCGCATGACGCTCTCGGAGGCATCGCGAAGCGTGGCATCGGCGTTGCGTACCTTGAAGAGATAGTGCTCGGGTTTTTCGATCCTGTACTGGACGACCCACTCCACCAGGGCGGCGTTGAGGTCGCCGGTGACCATGGCCTTCTCGTCCCCCCACTCGCTGCGGGAGGTGGACTGCCAGGGATTGGTGGCCTCGGTGGTGCCGAAGCCGAACTCCTGCTTGAGCTGTCGCTTGACCGGGACGATGTCCACCGTATCGAGGCCGAGCGGCAGCTTGAAGTGGAGCCCGGAGGGAACCGTCTTCATGAACTTGCCGAAGCGAAGGACGACGCCCTCGGACTCGGCGGGAACGGTGTAGTAGCTGGTCCAGGCCACGGAGGCGAGGACGACGACCACGAGCAGGACTCCGATCAGCGCCGGCGAGGGAGTGGCCGGCAAACTGGGGGGTCTTCTCGGTCTTTGTTGCATGGTGTGCTCCTCCCGGGAATGGATGGGGTCGGCGGCAGTCTAGCATGGTCGTACTGGAGGCCCTACCAACCCTTCCCTGGGCAGCGATGGCCCCGGGGATTCATCCGTGACGGGTCGAGCCGGGTGCTATTCTGCCCGCCATGGCGGAAGGACCGGCCACCCGGAGCCGACGCGAGCGGCTGCACGAGATCATCTTCGAGGCGGATACGCCGGCGGGCAAGGCTTTCGACGTGGTCCTGCTGGCGTGCATCGTTCTCAGCATCGTCGCGGTGCTTCTGGAGAGCGTGGCGTCGATCGAGGAGCAGTGGGGCAAGGAGCTCCGCGCGCTGGAGTGGTTCTTCACCGTGCTCTTCACCGCCGAGTACCTCGTCCGCCTGGCTTCGGTGGGAAGGCCCCTCCGCTATGCCGTCAGCTTCTTCGGGGTGGTCGATCTGGTCGCCATCGTTCCCACCTATCTCAGCGTCGTCTTCACGGGGAGCCAGACCCTGCTCGTGATCCGCGCCTTGCGCCTCCTCCGGGTGTTCCGGGTGCTCAAGCTCGTTCACTTCGTGGGCGAGGCCAAGATGCTCCGGGTGGCCCTGCGAGCGAGCCCGCGCAAGATCATCATCTTCATGGGCACGGTGTTGATCCTCGTCACCATCATCGGCTCCGTCATGTACCTGGTGGAGGGTCAGAAGTCAGGGTTCACCAGCATCCCCATGGGCATCTACTGGGCCATCGTCACCATGACCACGGTGGGCTATGGCGACATCGCTCCCCAGACCACGCAGGGGAAGATGCTGGCAGCGGCGGTCATGATCATCGGCTACTGCATCATCGCGGTGCCCACCGGGATCGTGACCGTCGAGCTCTCGCGATCGCGCAAGGCGCAGGTCAGTACCCAGTCTTGCCCCCAGTGCTCGGGCGAGGGGCACGATTCCGATGCCCGCTACTGCAAGTACTGCGGGACCCGGTTGTAGACGGCAGGTGTATCATCGCCGGCTTCCCGCACCGCCCGTGGATCCCCTATCCGTGGACAGGGCAGGCGCTGCTTGACCGGGGCGGCCTCCGCCTTCGCCCGGTGGGCGAAGGCGGAATGGAGGAAACCGAACTCGCATCGAACCGGCGGGAGTCTATCCGGTGCGGGCGATGAGAGGGATCCGGCCGTCCCCCGTAGTCTCGGCGCCGCTCGTCCCGCAAGCGAGAGGCGACAGGGTTCACGCTACCTGGTCGGGACGCCGAGCACCAGACGCAGCGTTCGTCCCCCGCCCCCCGTCAGTCGTCCGGGCCCCGATGGGCGGTGGCGTCCCCGTCGACCCAGTCCTCCTCCTCCCAGGACGTGCCTTCCTCCCCAGCACCTTCCACAGCCCAGGTACGCGTGCGAGCGCTGGTCGAAGCTCCGGGTCAGCCCGGTGCGGGGCTGTACCGCGAGCAGCGATCCCCTCCCAGATCATCTTGGACACCGCACCGCCTCCGCTGATCACGACTCCGTGGTCCCTCCTGGGTGGTCGTACCAGTCCTCCGGGATCAGCTTCAGCCCGCCCCTCCAGCGCTCGATGACTGCGTCCTGGTACCAGCTCTCGGCGATGTCGGCGTGTTCCGTGACCAGCACCTGAAAGCCCGGCGACAGCTCATCCACAACCCTGAAGATGAGCTGGAACATGCGGATGACGGCAGACCGATCGTCCTCCCGCATTCCGACCATGGAGCCGTCAGCTTCTCGCTCCGGCGGGAAGTACACCTGCGACGGTTGATCCAGGACGAGGAACCGCGGGACGGGCCGCGACTTCCGGGTGAACCAGCCGTGCAGGGCGAGGTGGGCGATGAGGTGATAGCCGACCCAGTTCTCTCCGCTCCCCATGTTCTCCATCGACAGCGGCCCATCCTCGGTGTCTGCGACGATGCTGAGGCGCCGGAGGTCGAGCCGCAGCGGATACTCCGAGTGCTCTAGTTCGAGGGCGCGCGCCCACTCGGACATCTTCGTGGCGAGGATCGACAGGATAGACTCGAGACGCTCCTGAACGCGCTCGTCGCTGAGTTCCTCCTCCAGGGCTGCGATGCTCTCGCGCAAGCTCTCGATCTCGGCTCGCAGCTCGCTGCTGTCCGCGACCTCGGGAAGGCTCTCCACGTAGAGGCTGACACGACCGACGACGTGGGCGCGGCGGGAGGAGGCCTCTCGCATCTCCCGTAAGCGCTCACTGGATGCACGCACCGCCTCAAGGGCTTCGCGGTTCTCCGCGAGACGGCGCTTCAGCTCGACGACCTTCTCCTCCAGTTGATCCAGAACGCGTTGAAGCTCGGGTGAGTGGCGGGTTACCTGCTCCAATTGGTTCGCGACGTGTGCAACCGCGGACTCGAGATCCCCGACCGGAGGTACGGCTTCCCGGGTCAACGCGCCAGAGCAGAGGGGACACACCGGCTGATCCCCTGGGTTCGGAAGGATGCCGACGCTCTTCAAGCGTGCACCCTGCTCCGTTACCTCCCTGGAGTAGCCGTGCTCGTCGGCCTTCAGGCTCTTGGCGCCCTCGAGATCCGACTTCGCGCGCCGGAGCGCCTCCTGCAGATCCTTCCGCTCGGCCATGAGCCGCTCATACTCATCGCCGGCCTCCCCGAGCTCGTGCCGTGCAACCTGCTCCTCCGCCGTCGACGCCGCGACCTGTTGGAGGAGAGCGACGGCGTCCTCCCATGTCGCTGGAGTCTCGGGGAACTCGACCAGTCCGAGATCGCGCGCCTCCGACAGAAGTCCGGCGGCCTTGCCCAGACCTTGCCCTCGCACAGACTCCATGGTCGCCAATCGGCGTTCGCGGTCACGAAGTTGTTGGCGCAGCCGTCGGAGCTCCTCCTTCTTGGCGACGTGCTCCTCGTCTACGGCGCCGAGGAAGTACGGCAGCGTGTCCTTGATCGACTGAGCTACCCAGTTGTCACTCTGCTTGTGGAAGAGGTGCTGGCGGCGGATGATCTCGTCCTGCGGCTGGAACACAAACGCCAGCGCGTGGCGCAGGTTCGCCGAGAGCGGCCGGCGTGTCTGTCCCGGAGGCGGCTCGTGAATGTTCGCCCCGATGCCAGCCGCAGCCGAGAGCAGCCTGGTGGCCGCATCGACATTCGTCGTCTGCTGCAGGGCACCAGACTCCGGAATCTCTACCTCGGTCCCGGCCGCATAGAACACCTCGGTGCTGGCCGCGGCACCACGAACGGGGGCACGACGTGCCACGAAGACCTGGCCGTCCTGAAGTTGGAGGCGCAGCCCGTACCATTCGACGCTCCGCCGGATCACGCCCTCCGGGACACCACACGAGCCGCTTCCGAGGCAGTAATCAGCGATCTCGATGAGCGCGGACTTCCCGGTCTTGGAGGCGCCAGTGATGATGTTGACAGCTCCCGGACGAAGGGACAGGACCCTTCGCCTCTCTCCGGAGCCGAACAGCACGACATCCAGGATCTGGAAACTCATGGCTTCACGCCCCAGAGCGCCATCGTGGTCTCCACCGATCCCGAAGCTGCCAACCACCTCCCGACGAACTCAGCCTTCTTGACGCACTCCCTGACCTCGTCCGTCGCTGTGCGCAAGTATCCGTTCAACGCCCCAGGCTTCGGTGCAGGAACCACTCGGTGCTGGTCGTCGAAGGCGAACAAGCCGTGTACTGCACCGAATAGGAGCGCTTCTCTCACAAACGGGGCGAGACTGCACGCTCGTTCCGCAAAACCAACCCGGAAGTACGTGTTCTCCTCGATCCACGCGGGCATCGAAGTTCGGGGATTGCGAGGAATCGCCTGACGTGTCGGTCTATGGAGGGTCAGCGGGACGGCCACGAACGGCAGCACGTACGGCATACCGTCGCTTCCATCGCCTCGATAGCCGACGGCCGACGACCAAGCGATGAGGGCACAGAAGCTCGGATTGAGCAGATACGCCTCCTCTCTCGATCGCTCGACCCAGGCTGTCATTAGGCGGTCTCCGGCTCAAGAAGGTGACGGAGACGGTCCAGGAACTCGGGATGCCATCCGACCTGGAGCCTGTTCGAGAGCATCTGGAGAGAACCTCGCGTGACGAACGGCTCCGTGACGTTCGGACGGATCGGAAACACTGACTGTTCGACCCAGCGATAGACCTCCTTGGCCGCTCCTACCTTCGCCTCCTCGGCGGTCTCCTCGCCGAGATCATCCTTGACCCGCTCAAAGACGAGCTCCCACTCCTCGATGAGCCGTCGTTCATAGCGCTCCAGCTCGCCGACCAGGATAAGGTCTTCACGCAGCCACCGAGACCGCTGTTCGAACGCTCGGAAGTACTCCCGCACTGCCGCCAGGACCCGCTGCGCACCGATATTGCAGAGGCGGAGCTGCTGAACGAACATGGCATCCTGATACGCACTCGCATCCACGGTTGCGGCCAGGATGTCCTCATCTATCGGCAGGGCATCGCGCTTGAACTGCTCGCGGAGATCGTCGATCTGGGCTTCGATCTCCCGGCTCAGAATGGCGCTCGATCCGGCGGACGCCTGCAGTTGCTGGATCGCTCGGCGAAACCACCATCCCTCGAGGCGACTCACGAAGGCGTCCAGGTGCTGCTTCTCGGCCGCCCACCGAACCTCCGCGTTCAAGCGTTCGTCGAGTTCGGCAATGGTCGGGGATGAGTCGACGACGAATACCGCTTCGAGAAGGCCCCGTTGCTGGTCATCGTTGAGGGCAAGGAAGGCCTCGTAGGCGCTCCTGTTGTCCTGGTTCGTCGAGGTCCCGGCGGTGGCGTGAAGTCGTTCTCGCGCGGTGGCCACATCACGCCCAACGACGCGCAGGCGCTGAGCCGCCGAACCATCTCCGGCCTCAGACGTTGTGATCAGGTAGAAGGACGTGCCCGCCGGGATGGTGTTTGCGGCCACCCCCTCGCACCAGATCCTCAGGCTCTTCCAGATGTCCGGGCTCGCGTCCGTCAGGTTGGCACTTCGAGTCCGGTGATGCTTGGTCTGGAGCAGGTCCAGCGCGTGTCCGTCCGTCTCGAAGACGACGTCGTCGAGGGTCTCCAAAGCGACGGTGAAGTCGTTCGATGCCCGGGTGCGCTGGAGTGCCGACACGAGAGCCACTCGGCACTGGTAGAGGTAGCCGAGCGCCGAGTCAGCGGCCGAGAAGCGGTGTTGCTTCGACTCGCTCATCCTGCCCGACTCCTGCACGTACCCATTCGACCAGGGAGCCCCCTTGGGAAAGTCCAGAACTTGCCCAACTCGGGGACAGTGGACGCTCCAGCCGTCTCCTCTTCCTGGCGGAAGGTCCTCATGACGTTCCCGCTTTCAGCATGACGATGTCCTCATCCAGCCCCTGGCGATGGACCTCCAGTCCGCTCCTCATGCTGAGCTGGCGGGGTGAAACGCGCAGCTTGAACGGGAACAGCTCCGGGCTGCTCAGCAGGCTGCGAAGCGGGCGGGCCCGGCGCTCGCAGTTGGTGAGGCCGGCCTCGATCAGCCAGGGGGCGACCTCATCGTCGTCTGAGACATCGATCCGAGGGGCGGCTGCGTAGACTCCGCGCTCGCCGGTCTCGGTGAGTACCCCCCAACGCACGAGCGATCGGGCAATGCGGCGAGCCGATCGGATCACGGTGCTGCGCTCGCCCCATGCCTCGGTGGTTCTCCTCGTGATGTGCGTGAGCGCCACGGTGCCTTGAAGGCCGTGCAATCGTCCGATGACGGCGACAACATCCCGGAAGAACGGGTAGGTCGCGATGCACATTCCCCAGTGAAGCGCCAGCCTCTCCTTCTTGGTGCGTTTCGGCAGCATCCGTAGCCCCTCGTCGCGGAGCGCGGTGAGGGAGTCCGGAACCTGGACCCAGACGTGAAGCAGGACGGTCATCGTCTTGTCTCGCGCGCTGCGCTGCCCGCTTCGCTTGACCTTTCCTTCGAGCATGTGATCCAGGTTGCTGCGGGTCTCGTCGATCGACAGCCCTTGGCTCGCCCACGTAGCCGTCGCGTCCAGCCACTCGAGCTGGATGTCGCGATCAAAGCCAATGGTCTTGCGAGCCGCCATGACGATCACTTTCGCCCTATCTCAACGAGGGGAACCACGACTTCTTCCAGCGTGACGCCACCATGCGCCACGGGGCTGTCTGTCTCGCGAACGAATGCCAAGCGATCGGGCGCGATCAGGGCGAGGTAGTCATCCGGGAGCCCGATCGGCGGCCACTCGATCGCATCGGGGAAGCGCTCTTTCACGCCGGCTCTCAGCGACTGATCGGGATAGACGCGGACACGCTCGCCGCGCAAATCGGCCACCGAGCCTTCCGCCGGTCGCCCGCACCCCTTGGTCTCGATGTTTCCGTGGTCCGCGGTGAGGAAGACGGAGAAGCCCTGATCGAGGAGCATGTCGAGGAGCGCGGCCAACACCCCCTGGTGCATCCACTGGCGGACCAGGTTGTGCATCCCCGCGCTTCCGAGCGTCATGCCGTGCATGATCTTGTCGACCTTGTCGACCACCAGCCCGACCGCGCGCACCTTGGGGTGCGACACGATCTCCTCCACACGAGCCAGGTCCGGCTCGTCCCGCAGGTTCTTCTCGTAGCCCACCTCCGCGGCGGACAGTCCCTCGTCAGCCCAGAATCGCTTCCACGCCGACGGCTCACGATCGGTGGTGTGGATGCTGGAAGGGAAGTAGAGAGGCGCGCGTCCGGTGAAGCAGGCCTGCCTCGAGACCATGGTGAGCGTGGGGATCCAGGCGAAGATGCTCCCCTCTCGGAATCGCAGGGCCGGCCGCTGCTCGGCAAGAACGTTGTGGACCACGACCCACTGGTCGAGCGAGAGCCCGTCCATCAACACGAGCGCGACCTTTGCGTCTTTGGACTCCTCGAGGTGCCGGGCGAGCAGCCGGGGAACGTGATGGAGCATCACCGGGGGCGAGGGCGGCTGGTTGTGCAGCGTCCCGAAGCGCAGCTTGATCCACGCGGTGAAGGCCTCGTCGATCCGATCCCGGACGCCCAGCAGCCGGTCCTCACGCTCCTCGGCATCCTGACCCTCGGGGTCGAACCAGAGGGCGTTCACCTGGGCCCAGCGTTGTGCGAACACGAGCCAGTCCTGGTGCTTGGCCCCTTCCTCCGGAATCGTCTGCTCGACGGCCTCGAGCAGACCATCCAGCCGCCGCCTCCGGTCGGCCTTCGGCTCGGTCTTGACGCCGACGATCGCCCAAGAGTCGGCCAGCTTGTCTGCCTGGGGGTGAGAGATCTGCTGGAGCACACCCTCCAGGAAGAGGTTGTCGATGTAGACGCGCACGTCATGGTGGTCGAACGGGATCTCGGCCGGGCCCGGGAACTCCATCCCGTAGGCCTCGACCGGCTCGTGTACGGAGTCCGCTCCTGCCGCTTGCCGATCGAGGAAGATCGGCCATCGCTCCTGCAGGAACGCGAAGAAGGGCCCTCGATCCGCGACGATCCGCTCCAACGGCCACTCGCCGAAGAGGCTGTTCTGCCGAAGCAGCTGGACGAGATAGCTGTCCAGCACCGGTGGGATGCGGAGGCCCCGGTAATGGCGACGTAGCAAGAAGCGCAGGAGATCGGACTCCTGCCTTATCGTTTCGGGCGCCACCCCGAAGACGTGGCGAAGGACGAATCCCCTGGTCTGCCGGTCACCGAGTGGGCGGTCGGGCTTCTCCCGCTTCTGGGCCTGGTAGAGGTCGTCGAGATCGCTCCGGTCCAGGGCGTCGACGACCGGATAGCTCAGGTTCGGGAACAGCTCGCCCAGGTTGAACGAGAGCTGCCGGCCCGCCTGGAGGAGGTCGTAGGGCAGAGACCGCAGGTCGGAGGCCGCGGCCCGGAGCACGACGACCAGGTCCGTCAGCTCGCCTCGGTCCCACCGCGACCGGTACCGCGACTCGTAGGCGAAGCGGAAGGCGACGTGGTCCTCGAACGGGATCAGCTCGAAGCCGCGCTCTTGGATCCCCTTGAGGATGCCCTCTTCCAGCAGGAGGCCGTCGGAGTCCGCGACGAGCGTCAGCCGCGCGACCTGGGGCGTGAACTCCTTGAGGATCTTGTCGCGCCAGCTACTCACCGCCATCCCCTCCTTCTACGCGGACCAGTAGCAAGGGGACGAGCTCGGGACTGGTCTCGGCCTTGCGGTCGAGCGCTTCGCGCCAGGACCGCTCCTCGGCCGCAAGCTGCGTCAGCCGGTGGTCCCGGACCGCCGGTAGCCCGATCCGCTCGACAGCCCGGCGCCTGGCGGTGAACGCGTACGCGCCCTTCTCACCTTCTACGGCAACGCGCGCGCGGTGGGTCTGGACCAGCTCCTGGTAGATCTGCTGTCCGTGCTCACGGGCCGATGTCTCGACGAGCCCGAACACGTCGGTCGCCGCGTCGCCCTCGAGGTGCCCGCCGGCGGCCGGAGGGTCGGACATCATCTGGTCCCACACGAACCGGGCCGTCGGCGCGAGGATGCGCCCATCCTCGTGCCGGAAGAGCGGCATGACGCGGTGCCGGTTCCACTCTGGCGTGTGCAGCGTAATCCGCCACAGGGACCAGATCCCCCGCACCTCGCCGGGCAGTCCCTTCAGGGAGAGACAGGGGATGGGCTGGCCGGGAGCGAAACGAGGGATCCGTGTCGCCAGCCCTCGTACCCTCGGCTCCTCCAGGGTCAGGTGTCGAGCGGACGGCGTTCGGTCTGCGTCCCTGGCGGAGAACACGACGGCCCCCAGGCAATCTCCGTTGGGCCAGGTCAGATTCCACGCTCGACCGTTTCGCTCCGCCCTGCCACCGTGTGCCTCGACGTAGTTGATCGTCATCCGTTCGACCCAGTGAGGCAGCGGGTGGGCCATCAGGCCTTGGGCTTCCCGTGGATCGAGGTCCTCAGCGATTCCGAGGACGGACCCGCTCTCTCGAACAGCCTTCCCCTGCTCCTTGACCTGGCTGACGACGGAGTCGACCTTGGCGTCCAGGGCGTCCGGCCGGAGTATGGCCTCAACGTAGAGGTCGTCAAAGAGCTGGCCGGCCTGGGCCGAGTCGAGGATGTCCCCGGTCTTGTCGACCCCGAAGTCCTCCAAGATGACGGCCAGCTTCTCCTCCAAGACCTCGCGGACCCGGTGCTCCACCGTGTCCTGGATCACGAAGTTGACGGCGCGCACGGCGTGCTCCTGGCCGATGCGGTCCACCCGACCGATGCGCTGTTCGAGCTTCATCGGATTCCAGGGGATGTCGTAGTTGATGACCACGTGGCAGAACTGCAGGTTCAACCCCTCGCCTCCGGCATCCGTCGAGACGAGGACCCGGGTCTGCTCCGCGAAGGATCGCTGGACCTTCGCCCGCTCTGCCATCCCCATCGACCCGTTGAGGCACACGACCGAGAAGCCGCGGTCGGCGAGGAACTCCCGTAGCATCTCCTGGGTCGGGACGAACTCCGTGAAGATGAGCACCTTCAGGTCGGGATCACCTGCCTCCTGCTGCAAGCGATAGACCCAGTCCAGCAGGGCCTCCGCCTTGGCGTCGACGCCGGCCTTCTCCGTGCGCTTGGCCGCCTCGAGGAGGAGTTGGACCTCGGCGCGCTCGTTCTTCAGCGCCTTCAATCGGGTCGTGAGGAGCGTCTCCATCTGCTCCTGCCCGTCCAGATCCACCCACTCTTCCTCGGAGATCTCGGGGAAGAGCAGGAGCTGCTCGCTCGGCGCCTGCAGCGCCTCGAGGCGACGCTCCAGCGTGGTCCGGATCGCGCGCGTCGAGGAGGTGACCAGGCGCTGCATGAGGATCATCAGGAAGCCGATGTAGCTCTTCTTCTCACGCGTCGCCTGGTTGTAGCCCTCTCGCACATACTCGGTCACCGCCTCGTAGAGAGTCCGCTGCTGGGCGTGCTTCTCCTCCCAGGCGATCGGCACGAGCCGCGTGGTTCGCGGCTTGAACAGCGGCCGCCCCTCGGCATCGATCGCGCGACGCTTCTCGGTCCGGATCACGAACGGCTGGACGCGCTCCCTGGAGATGCTGCCGGGATCGGGGAAGGCGTCCTCATCGACGAGGGAGACCAGCCGGTGGAACGCGTCGGTCTTCCCCTGGTGCGGGGTCGCGGACAGAAGCAAGAGATACGGCGCCGCTTCCGCGAGACCCCGGCCGAGCTTGTAGCGGGCGACCTGGTCGGTGCTTCCTCCGAGGCGGTGGGCCTCGTCGACGATGATCAGGTCCCACCCGGCCGCCGTCAGATCCTCGAAGCGATCACGGTTGTACTCGGCCACCCGATCGCGGGCCCAGCCGCGGCGCCCGTCCAGGGGCTTGACCGAGTCCATCGGGCACACGACCTGGTCGTAGGTCTGCCAGACGTTGTCCTCCTGCGCGATGCGGCGGAACGCGGAGAAGTCGCTCGGGATGAAAAGGCGGAACTCCTCGTCGAAGTGGTTGCGCATCTCCGCGACCCACTGGGTGACGAGCCCCTTGGGGGCGACGACCAGCGTGCGGCGCACGGTGCCGCGCAGCTTGAGCTCGCGCATGATGAGCCCCGCCTCGATCGTCTTGCCCAGGCCGACCTCGTCCGCCAGCAGGTAGCGCACGCGGTCGTCCGAGACGGCCTTGGACAGTGCGCGGATCTGGTGCGGCAGCGGAATGACCGACGCCTCGATGGGCGCCAGCAACACGTCCTGGGTCAGGGCGTCGGAGACCCTGGCCGCGGCCGTCAGGTAGGCAAGCCACGCGGAACCACGTGGCGCGCTCTCAGCCGCCGGCTGGAGCTGGCTCGACCGAACACGGACGATCGCATCCTTGGCCGGAAGCCAGACGCGGTACAACGTGTCCCCCCACAGATCCTGGATCTCGACGACCCTGCAGACCTGCTGGTGTTCGAGGCTCCATGCCCATTCGCCCGGCTGAAGCATGGCTCAACCCTCTCCAGCTTCGCCCTCGCTCGGCTCCCGGGCCGAGTAGATGGTGAGCAGGAGTTCCGCGTCATCGATCTGACGGAACTCGGGATCCCGCCCGGACAGCTTCCGACTCTCAGCGAGGATGATGGGCACTCCGTCCCCGCGCTTCTCCATGAGGAACTGTCGGCCGGTCTCCCCCGATGGGTCCTCGGTCGGGCACTTCGCCAGGAGCGTTGTGATCAGTTCGTTGCGCGTCGACTGGCGCAGGGCCATGCTGTCGATGGTCACCGTGTTCGGAAGCGGCCCGGGAGAAAACAGCTCCAGTCGGTCATCGAACAGGAAGAGTCGGACCTTCGAGCCGTGAATCGAGTAGTCGCGGTGGGCCACTGCGTTCACGATGGCCTCGAAGACCGCCCGTATGCTGAACTGAGGGACTTCGACGCGAGCGGGCTCCTTCCGGGCTCCGACGCGCATGTTTCTGCGCACGAAGGCCAGTCCGCCCTGGATCTGCCTGTCGAGCGGCCCCGCGACTTCGTGGGCGTCCACCTGATAATTCGAGTCCTGTCGGGTCCCCCGGTAGCGAACCGCTTGGATAAACGCCCCAGGCAGCCATTTCTCGGGGGCCGGGGAGCACATCAGAATCCCGGCGACGGTCGCTCGCGTCTCCCCTGCGTCGTCTTCGGTGAGTAGTTTCAGCTTCTTGAGATTCGCAACCTCGTCCTCCAGACGGGGCATGAGAAAGCGCCGGCGCAGCATCTCGTCGAGATCGGCGGGCGTCGTTTCCGGTACGGCCTGCTCGTCGAATCGGAGGAGCCGGGCCTGGCTGCGCTGTTGGAATAGCCGAGCGAGGACATCGGGGGGCATCTTTCGCTTCGAGCTTCCCTGACGCTGAAAGTAGCCTCCAGGGCTCTCGTGCACGAAGAGGCTGCGCGGCACGTCCACCTTGAGCACCGGCTGCGGCGTTCCCGTGCTGTCGGGCAATTCCATGCGAAAGGAGCGGAAGGACACGGGCGGCTTGATCGTGTCGGTGCAAACCTCGTACACGTAGCGCTCGACCGCCTCGAGGCGCTCGACCGGAATGCCGACGACATCTCGCGTCTTGTCGTCGATGCCAAGCACCATCACCCCGTCGTACGTGTTTGCGATGGCCGCAAGCTCGTCAGCCAGCTCGTCGCGTTTGGGTTCGGAGACACGGGCGCCCTTGAACCCGACGGCCTTGAGCTCCAACGACGTGTCTTCGCCCAGCCGGATCTTGCGAAGGAGTTCCTCGGGGCTATCAAACATGGCGTGTCTCCAGTGCGATGCGGCGGTAGCGTTCCTCGAAGGCATCGCGCCCGCCCTCCATGACCTCGCAGATCGTGTCCCTGACCTTTCTCTCTTGGAGGCTTCCTTCGCACTCCTTGTGCGTTTCGCCGTTTCGCGCCGTAAGCGCCGCGACCAGTTCCGCGTCGCCGTTCACCACGATGTTGGGGCTGTGTGTGACGACGATGATCTGGCGGTTCCGCTTGACCTCTCGGAGCTGAGTCACGATCAGCTCGTAGATCAAGTGGTTGTCCAGGTCGTCCTCCGGCTGGTCCAAGACAAGGGGCTCTTCGCCGTATGAGAGTAGAAATGCCAGCAGGGCAGCGGTCTTCTGGCCAGGTGAACCCTCCTCGATCGACCGCAGGTTTCGGCCATCTCCGGTCGGGCTGTACTGAACGGCGAGAGAGTCTTCCGGGAACCACAGGTCAAGTCGATCCAGTGTCTCGGGAAGGAGCTTCCCGATGTGCTTTGCGAAGCGTTGATCCCCCAGATCGACCGAATCATGAGAGCCCGCGGCGATCCGCCTGACCCGCTCCTTGACGTCCTCGAGTGACTTCTCGATGCCCTCCGACCCCTCATAGACTCCGCCGAGTAGACCTCCGCCGTCGGGTGATCCAATGTCCTTCTCGAAGCCCCCGCCTTCTCTCTGGAGAAGCTTGCGGAACTCGGTCTCGACAGTCTCTCGTGCGCCATACGGAACGACCGTGATGCGAACGTAGTCGTTCTCGCTCAAAACCCCCTGGAGGAAGGAGCGGCGAGACTCGGTCAGCTCACGTCGGATCTTCAAGAGCTGGTTCAAGCTTCCGGCTGCTTGTTCACGCAGACTCGTGACCTGCTTCCTGCGGTCCCCCAGTTCCTTGAGACGTTGTTCGATGGACTGCCGTCGTTGGACGAGTTCACCATACGCGGCGGGATCCCCGGCGCCCTCCTCGGCGAGCCGCTCTCGCAGAGACTCATAGGCTTGCACGGCAGCGGCGACGGCGCTCTTCCAGGCCGACTCGTCCCGTGCCGTCTGCCACTTGGACAGAATGTCGTCGGCCTGAGCGGCTAGTCTTTCGAGTTCCTGACGAACGACATCCAGACCATGTCGCGCCGCCGCGGCACTCTCGCAGAGCTTGGCGTCCTCCTCGGATTCCGTGTCCAGAGACGCATCACTCAGGGCATCCGGTACGAGCTCGCCCGCGGTGGTACGCAGCCGGTTTCCCGTGTCGGCCCACCCTTTCTCCCAGCTCTCGACAGCCCGTTGCTGGCGCTGGCGCTTCTGGAAGGACTTCAGGACGTCGGCGTGACCGGCTTCCTCGAAGATCGTGAGCTTCCGCTTCACGTCGTCCAGTTCGCCCTTGAGGCGAGGCTCCTCGGACAGGCCGGCTTCGATCTCTCTGGCCTTCGCCCGAAGCGAGAGAAATCGGCTCTCTTCCTCCTTCCATCGCGTCTCCCATGATCGACGATCCACCTCCGGCGCCTCATCCACGACCCGGAGAAGGGCCATCGGCGTCTTCGCCAGGTGGAAGATCTGCTTCTGGCTGTACATCCGAATCGGGAAGCGCTGAACAACGTCGCCCTCCGCACGACGCCACACTCCGTCTGTCTCCTCCTCGATGGGGTCCAAAGTGGCACCCGGGTTCCACTGGACTCGAAACCGGGAGCCGTTCTTTCGGTATACTACGCGAATGGCGGTTTCATCGGTCAGCAGGCCGCCATCCTCTCGACTCCGATAGACCTTGGCGTACTTCTCGAACTCGGGCTTCAACTCCTCCGGTAGCTCCTCGTCCCGCCGCAAGGCGAGTCGAAGAAACTCGATTAGGGACGACTTTCCCGTGCCTCGACCACCAACGATGGCGTTCATCCAGGGATTCAGCTTCAAGGTGAATGGGTTCGCCCGGCCCATGTAGCGAGCTTTGGATACCTCGATCTCCTCCAAGACGAGCGCAGCATGCTGGTTAGGATCACCAGTCTCATCTTTGGAGCGACGAACGGAGAGTGGCCCGTCGAGAAGGGCAAGCCGTAGTCCCTCCAGGCTCGGCGAGCCCATCTTGACCCAGGTGAAGTGGCTCCCAGGAAACTGCTGGCCCGGGTTGCCGTATGGATGGTGTGAGTCGGAGCCAAGAACCTCGGTCCAGTGGAGCTTCTTCTCTGTGTAGGCAGCGGGCTTCGGCTGGCTGGGGTCCAGGACTTCCATCGCGAAGATCCCATCGCAGCTCAACGCCTGTGCCAGCGTGGTTCCTGTGAGACGGTAGAGCCCATTGTCCCCATCCACGTGCGCTGGGATTGCGATCCAACCGGCTCGCACGATTTCAGCAACCACGTCCCCGAACGACTTGGACGTGACGCCGTCACTCGCGCCTTTAGTTCCGGAGAATCCGACAGCACCCAGGAGCGAGTCGACGTCCGACGTGGTCTTGTCGCTGGCGAGGACAGCGAGGAGGTGAACGCCGCCGTTGACGGAGATCTCGACGCCGGAGAAGAGGTAGATCTGCCGATAGCCTTCCGGCCGATCTTTGTCCAACTCGCCGAGCGCGTGCCAGAGATCGTCGATCCACGCGCCGCTGTTGTGGTCCGTGATGGCCACGCAATCGACGCCCGCGCGCATGTAGTCGAGGAGCCACTCCCTTGGCGTGCGCTGCTTGAGCTCGGCTTGCTTCGATCCCTTCCCGTAATCATCAGACGCGGGTGTATGTGTGTGGAGATCGAACTTCCACCACCGCGACCCGTTCCATTCCCACGTTGACACGGTCACACCTCCTCCCCGCTGCGCGTGAGGGCTTGGTCGAACCACATCAGGAGCTTGGGGTCCTCCTGGAGTACCTGTTCCGGGATCTTGCGGGCGACGGCGATGATCGTGGCGTAGTCGCGATCCTGCCACGCTCGCTTGAAGCCGGCCCGGATGGCCTCGATGCGGAAGACCTTCAGCTTCTTCTGCGTGGACTCCCTGTACTCCTCGAACTCCTTGAGCAGGGTGCGGTCCCGCAGCTTTTCGAGGTCGCCAGCCTTTCGCGGGTCCGGGACGTACCACCGGTCTCTTGCCTTCGCGCGGAGCGCCGGCTCGTCCTTCCCGAGACTGCGCAGCTCCTTGAAGTTGCTGGACAGATAGCTGTGGATCTGGCTGGGGACTTCGTCGGCGCCGTCGAAGCGGAGAAAGTTCTGCTCCAGGAGCTCAGACAGCTCGAGTGATCGCTCGTGCTTCTCCCAGCCGCCGAGTTCCTTCATGAAGTGCGGGTGGATGTCCTGGAACGACTGCGGCTTCCTCGTGAGCTGCTGCTTCAGCCACTGGATCGCCGTCTCCTCGTCCTTGACGAAGAGTTCAAGCTGGAGGACTTCCTTCACCGTCATCCGCTTGCGGTCGTACTCAGCCACCTGCTCGGGCAGGAAGTACATGCCGTCGCGCTCGGAGAAGCGCCGTGCAAGGCCCTCGTAGAACTCCGCGGCTGAGAGGGGGATCGTCACGCCCCGCTGGACGTGGAAGGCCACCATCCGGTCGAAGAGCAGGAAGCTCTGTCGTTCGGCGATGGCCTCCGCCTGGCCTTCCTTGGAAACGAACACGGGTAGCTGGCGCAGATGGGTGCGGACGAAGTCCCAGACTCCCTCCTCTGTTCCAGCCTCCAGTTTGAAGCGCTCCTCCAAGCCGTGGTTCGGCTTGTAGGCGGAGATCACGAGGTCCTGCTTGACCGCGGTGCTCGTGACCTGCCGGTAGGAACCCTGCTTCTTGTCGAGGGTCCGGACATCCGCGACGACGAAGCCCGCGGCGAGCATCGCCTCCTGGATGGCGTTCCACACCGCGTTCTTGGAGTTGTGGAAGACGACCGTCATCCAACGGCCGGGCTTGAGGACGCGGCAGTACTCCTCGAAGCACCGCTGCATCAAGTGCTGGTAGTCCAGCAGGCCCTTCCTCTTGGCTTGGTCGACGATCGCCTCTGGCTCGGTACGGGTCAGCACGCGATGCCACGACTCGACGAGGTAGTTGAGGTCGGCGTAGTAGATGTTTTCGCCGAAGGGCGGGTCGGTGAACACGTAATCGATCGAGCTGTCGGGGATGGGGACGGCTGCGCAGTCGCCGGCTGTGACGGCCGCAGCGCCCGACATGGAAGGCATCGGTGCAAACGCCTTCCCCAGACGCTTGAGCTTTCCGTCCAGGATGTACCAGGGCGCTACCTCAACGATTTGAGACCCGACGTAGTAAACCCCGGTCAGTTGTTGGTTTACCTGAGAGAAGTGGGTCGGTGCATAGCGCGCTAGCACGGACATCCCAACGATCGCCTGCTCGACGAAGAAGAGCAGCATGTTCCGTAGTCGCTGGTCCTTGCACCCGCCCGCACGGCGCCACATCGCAGCAAGCGCATGCGAGGCCCGAGGCAGGAACATGTGGTGCACGTGGGTGAAGCCCTTGGGCGCCAGCCGGGATCCGTGGTACATCTCATCGATGGGAAACGGGTTCGTCGGAACTTCCGGCGGTAGACGGAGATTCCCGATGCGATCGAGAAGCGAGTGGTCGGTCTCGTCCGGCTCCTTCTCGTGCCGCACTTTGCCGATGCTGTAGTTGATCAGGGCGGGGCGAAGCCGAATCCGCTTCCAGGGCTTGCCTGAAGCCGGATCAACGAGAGTCTCGAAGGCCCGCTCAAGGTTGTCCTTGTTCACCTTGGCGCCGCAACCGGGACAGGGGAACTCGTCCCGGACTCGCTTGGTCTCCTTGTCGAGCGCCTCCTCGACGAAGACGTTCTCACCTGCACACTCAGGACACGAGAACACCTCGCTCCACACGGTGTAGTTGATTCGCCCCTTGGTCTTCCCGTCGGTGTGGAGCGTCTCGTACATCCACCCGATCTCCTCCTCGACATCCTTCAAGAGACGCTTGGCGGCCCGGGCGAAGGCATCGACGTCGAAGGGGAGGTTGTAGTTGGCGGCGATGAACGTGGCCGCCGGCGAGAGGTCGCCCAGGATCACTCGGCGGGCGCCCCACTCTGGCTTCCCCCGCTCGTTCTGCTCCCAGCGCTGTTCGAGATCTCGGCGGTACTCCAGCGGTGCCGTTCCGCACGACTGGGCAGCGACGCCGGTCATGCCTGAGCCACAGAAGCCGTCCAGGACGATGTCGCCCGGCTTGGTGTAGTGGAGGATCGAGGGGATGATCGCCAGGTGCGGCACCTTGGTGTGGTAGCCGTGGGCCTTGTAGAGCTGGTCGGTCTTGCCTTCACTGACATCCACCGCGAAGGGCTCGCGGTGGTACGGGACCGTGGCGTCGTAGGGCTGGCCGTGGCGCTCGACGAACTCGGCGAGAAACGGATTCGGGCAGGCCGTGTAGTACGGAGGATCCGAGAGGCGGAGGATGTCCTCATCCTCGGCCACCGGGAAGTCGGGCCGCTTCCGAAGCTCCGGTAGCTTCTCCTTGAGCCGATCAAGGAAGTGTGCGCGCCGGGCGTCGTCCGACTCGAAGGTCATGCCGAGGCACTCGACCGGTCCCTCACGCTCGGTGGCCGGCTCGTGCTCGAAGAGTTCCTGCTGGTCCTTGCGATTCGCCATCACGCGCCGTCCAGTTCGAGCGCTGCGCCGCGTTCAAGCTGATTGAGATAGCATTCGAGGTTGCTCGCCACCTTCTCGAACACGCGCGGCAGATACCTTGCCACTTCGTCGAACGACGGTGACTCCGAGGCGGGACCACCGTGGTATTGCCGGAGGTGGCCGAGGATGTCGCTTTTATCCTCCTCAGAGAGATCGTGAAGCGGATCACGTTCGCGGTAGTCGTGCAGATTGGAGAGGTGGATGAAGCCACACCCGAAGCGATAGACCGATCGCGTCCAACCGTGGAGGCGTTCCGCAAGCTCAACCATCTCGCGATCTGTGACCCTGCCCTTCCTCGGCGATTTCCACGTTTGTCCGTTGACGGCATCGCGGACAAGAGACTCACGACGCGCAGAATCTTCGATCGATAGCAGAAAGATGACGCGGACCATCGAGTCCAGTTCCTGGCGCAGCACGCCCACAACGTTGCCGTGGAGATCGGCTCCGTGTAGCAGCGCGAGCGCCTCTCGATTCTCGCGAGAGCGCTCTCGTGCCTGGCGGCAAAACGCTTGCAGGGTCTCACTTGCGTCCATTCGTGCCTACTCCAGAACGATCCGCACTTTGCCCGGGTCCTTGCCCTTCGCCTTGTCGTCGAGGTACTCCTCGAAGCGCTTCTTCATCTCGCCCAGCGTCGCCGGTGAGCCGCCCGAAAGGAGCGCCCCGCGCAGGTCGTCGGTCGTAACGACCACCCTGGCGAGCCCCGAGAGAACTTCCTTGACCGCGTGAATGAAGTCGTGGTCCAGGTTGTCCGGCAGCGTGCGGGACGAGATGAAGGCATCCACGAGCTTGCGCGGCTCCGGCTTCAGGAGTTCCAACTGCTCCTTGGTGGTCGGGTCGCCGAGGTTGTCCAGCAGGGTCTCGGTCCACCCGGAGAGAAGCGTGTCCAACTCGTCGTCCAGGCCCGAGAGCACCTGGTTGGCGGGTGCCGCCATCGGCTCGGCGGCGGGGCGGAACGAGCAGTGCGGGCACTCCGCCGCTGCCTCGAGCTCCTGCTCCGTGAGGGCGAAGCAGCTCTTCGTGCCCGCGAGGCGGTTCTGGAAGTCGGTCAGGTGCTGGCGGGGCATCAGGTCGATCGTCGCCAAGCTCTTGAGCTTCCTGAGCCGCTCATCCTGCGTGAGCTGGCTCTTCCGCTTGTCGTCGTTGCCCCCGAGGCGGGCGCGCGTATGCAGGGCCAGGTAGGTCCGAGTGTATTCCTTCTTCAGGTCGCCGAGATTCTTCTGCGCCTGCTGGCGGAAGCCGGATGCCGACCGCTTCGCCGGATCGCAGACCTGCGTGATGACATCCGCCCGCACCGTCTTCATTCCTTCCACCCACTCGTGATCCGGGGGCAGGACGGCCTCGGCCGTGGACAGGTAGGAGGCGGTGGTGCCGAGGTCCGCCACCAGTTCCTGGAGGCCAAAGACCTCCTGGAGGGCGTCCAGCCCGGACTGCTGCTGCTCGACGTCGGCCTTGCTCTGGCGGAAGTTCTTGAGCTTGCCGGGCGAGGAGAAGGCCTGGAGGGATTCGAGGAAGCCCTTGGCCGCGTCCAGCTTGGTGCGCAGGTTCTGACTCGCTGACTCGTCGAGGAGGTTGCGGCCCCAGAAGTGGAACCCTGCCTGGAGCGCCTGCTGGGCCATCACGAGCTTGTCTACGCGGCCCGTCACGGCCTTCTGCAGCTCCTGGACGGGCTCGTCCTTGCCCTGCGCCACGAGCTGCGCCATGCCGGGGGTCAGACCCAGGAGCTCGAACACCGCCTTCAGGGCGGGGATGTTCCACTCCTTCGGCCGCTCGACGTGCTTGAGGTTGGCCAGGTCTTCGGGCGAAGTCGCTGCGAGGGCCGAGACGTCCGTGGCGTCGAACTTCTTGCCCGGGATGGCGAGCACCAGGTCGCCGGAATAGACGAGGCTCGCCAGCAGCACGACCATCCAGTCGGGCTCCAGGCGGTACGTGCCCGGCGCCATGTACTCGACGTCCTGGACCGTGTGGATGAACTCGGCGCGGTTGAGAACCTGGCCCTGCCCCTTCTTCCCGAGCAGGTCGACGATGTGCTTCGCGTACTTCGAGCGGCTCGGGTCGAGCCGGTCTCCATCGAGCAGCTCCAGCGCGTCGAGAACCTTCGCCCCCTGCTGGGTCTTCGAGGAACCAGCGATCCAGCGCAGGGCATCCTGCACGGCCTGCGTCCGGCTGTCCTTGGTGTGATAGGCCGAGAAGGTCGGGTACTCCGGCGCATCGTCCTCGAAGTGGGCGGCCAGGGCGACCGAGCCAACCGTGTTCAGGATGTCCCGGACGTTGGCCCGTGCGCCCGTCGCCGTGAGCTTGCCCTTGACCCAGCCGACGAGCGGCTTCGTTCTCCCCTGGTAGGTCACCTCGAATGCCGTGGTCATGTGCTCTTGCAGCCACTTCGCCAGGTCGCGCAGGAAGCCGGAGGACTTCGCCTCGTAGACGTCCTTCGCGTGGCCCGAGGCGCGCGAGGCCAGGTCGAGGGCTGCGGCGCAGCTCTTGAGCGCCTGGCGGAAGGCGTCGTCCTGGCCCGTCAGGCGGAGGAACACCTCGTCCGCCTTCTTCTCGTCCTTGAAGTGCGGGGGCTCGTGCGGCTGGATGAAGTAGAGGTAGAAGTCCCGGGGCGGCACCGCCGTGGAGCGCTCGTTGGGCGCCCCGAAGAAGAGGTAGCCGAGACGCGACGCTCGCCGCTCGCGCCACTCCAGCTCGTGCTCCCAGATCTTGTAGCCGGTCACGTAGGTCGCGTCGGTGCATTCGATGACGCGCTTGAGGGCCTCGTAGTAATAGCGGTCGAGCTGGGCGTCGTCGAGGCTCTCGGCCCGCTTGTCGATCAGGGCGTCATAGTCGTCGGTCTTCTTGAGGTCGAGGTAGTACTGCCGGTTGTCCGGGTTGGAGGAGATGAACTGGCCGCTGACGGTCTTGTGGATCTCCCGCAGGACGGTCTCGACCTGGGAGAGCAGATCGTCCGCCGGCTCGCCGCCGAGGTCCTCGATGCCAGGCTGGTAGAGGCACAGGCCATCCCGGAGCTCGTCGGGGGTGGCGCCCAGCGGCGCGTGGACGTCACGGTGAGTAAGGCGGTGGACCGAGAGTCCTTGGACGATCCGAAGCGCCATCGCCTTGTAGGCCGGGCGGGTGAACGCCTGCTTGACGCGCGACTCCAGGACCTGGCTGCAGTCGATCACCGCCTTGATGTCCGGCACGGCCCGGAAGGACGGGTTCTCCCGCAGCGTGTTCCAGTACGTGTCGTAGGCGATGAGGCCGGGGCAGTCGGCCGGGAGCTCCTGGTCGATGATCCGCTTCATGGCGAGGGAGAGGGTCTTCAGCACCTCGCGCTTCTCGATCGCCGTGATCCGCTCGAAGGTGTCGATGAAGTCGGGGTGCACCGGGAACAGTCGCACGAACTCGTCCAGCCGCTCGTTCATGTTCCCGTAGAACTTGGTGAACGGCGTGAGATAGTCCCGGATGCGCGTCTGCTGCTCGCCGGTCTTCTTGAGGAGCCGCTCGGCGACGACGAACTTCACGTCCTTCCGCGCGATGAGGATCTGCTCGAAGCGGTCCTTCACCCGGCGCAGGCTGTCGGCCACGTGGGAGAAGCGGAGACTGTCGAAGATCGCCTCCTGGACGCCGGCCACGAAGCGGAAGCGCAGGTCCTTGCAGACCTCGCCGACCTCGCGCAGGAAGTTCAGGTCGAGGACCAGATCCTGGTCCTTGCGGCTCTTGAGGTAGTCGAGGAGCTCGTCGACCACGAGGAGGAGACCCTGTTCGGGGTACTTCCCGTGGAACGCGGACATCATCTCCTCGAAGGCCCGCTTGTGGTTCGGGATCTTGTCCCTGGGCGGGAAGCGGTAGTCGACGCCCCAGCCGGTCAGCGCCTCCTCGAGCTGCGAGCAGACGAACTCCCGGAAGTCCATCGTCGTGGCGCCGAGCTCGGTGCGGGCGACCTTGAACTTCCCGGCGATCCGACGCGCGGCATCGGCGACGCCCGGATTCGTGAGCGCATCGAGGAACTCCGCACGCTCGGCGATCGCGGAGATGACCGACATGAGGTGGGACTTTCCCGTCCCGTAGTTCCCGACGACGAGGAACCCCTTGTTGTCGACCGGCTGATCGAACTGGATCTGCGGGATCAAGACCGCCGTGAGCTTCTCCGCCATCTCGTCGCTCACGACGTAGGTGGCCACGAACTGCCGGGCGGCCGACTCTCGATCGGCGTCGCGGAGCTGGACCACCGTCTCGATCGGCTCGAACTGGATCAGGTCGCCGTATCTCATCGTGCGCTTCTCCCATGGAATGCCGTGACGCTCGGTCTCATCACGCCATGACCTCCGGGCAGACGACCACCAGCTCGCGGCGCGGGCATCGCCGGTGCTCCGGGTGTTCGGGTGTGGCGTAGCTCAGGTAGTCGTTCTCCAGGGTCCCGTTCCATGCCGCGACGACGGTTCGGTTCCGTGACACGCCCTGCAGGAGCCGGAGCGGATCCTGCTTGAGCGTCACGTCGAACAGGATCTCGATGTTGTCGAGCAAGACAAGCGGCTCGTCCCTGCCCACGACCTCCTCCAGCACGCGGGGCAACTGAAGCGCCCGCTGTCGCTCGGTGAGGTCAAGCAGCCGGCGAGAAATCTCGAGGTTGAGATTCAGCAGCGGCGCGCCAGTGCGCGTTGCCACATCCTGCAGCGCCGCAGTCTTCCCGGACCCGCTGGGCGCGGCGATCAGGATCAGCCGGTGATAGAGTTCCTCGGCCTTGCCGATCTGCGCGAGTACCTTCTCCGAAAGGGGTTCTGCCATCAACGATCTCCGGTCGTGGGAACGTCGCGATCGCCTGATGTCCGACCCACGTTCTTGTTCCGCTCAAGCCACTCGTCCACGTCCTCTCTCCGGAAGCGCCACTGCTGGCCGACCTTCGAGGCCGGGATCTTGCCCGCCTGCGCCATGCGGTAGACGGTGTCCTTGCTGAGGCGGAGGTAGGAGGCCACCTCCTCGATCGTCATGAGGGCGTCCATCGGCTCCATCGCTTCCCACGGTTGCGGTCGGCCGGCCAAGGCTGCCGAAGGTATCCGATCTGGGGCGCGGCTTCAAGCAAACCGATCGGATCCCTGCCGCTACCGGCTTCGCGGCTTGCGGGCGCCGGGTCGTGATGCGAACGGCCGGTAGGCCGATCGTGGTCGCTCTTTCTGCTTCCGCAGCGCCACCACCTGGTCGAGCGGGATCCGCGGGCGCCCCGAGCCCGGCAGGTAGAAGGGCTCCAGGTAGCCATCGGCGATCCAGCGCTGGCCCGTTCGGGAGGAGACGCCCATCAACCGGGCGACCTCGCTGATGGGCGCGGCATCGGCGAGATCCTGGAGGCGGGGATGCCTGTCGGCGGTGGGCTTCTTCTTCAACTACTCGTCGCGGGCTGTCCCTGCTTCGGCGGACGCCCAGTTCCCGCCGGCGACCAGGAAGGCCCCGGTTCCAACGGCGCGGAGCCGGTCGGGTTGGTAGACGTAGCACCACGCCCGGACGGGCTCTCCGCCGGCCAGGGGATGCGCCTCGACGACGATCCGGTCGTAGTGCCGAGGACCATCGAGGCGGAAGCCCTCGAGCTGGTCGAGGCGACGGAGGGCGGCGACGGGGTCGGGGAAGGTGAGCAGTTCGCCGATCGCGCGGCCGTCGCGGGCGGGGACCATGGCGGGGAAGCCGTAGGGCAGGTCGTAGAGCCGGCCGGTGGCCCAGGCGGGGACGACCTCGAGGACGTCGAAGCAGAAGCGGTCGTGGTTGGCGAAGCCCCGGCGCAGCGTTCCGTAGACGAACACCGGGAGCGGCTCGTACCAGTCAGGGTGTTCCGAGGCCGGCAAGGCGCGCTCTCCTGGACTCGGGCTGGAAGTTGACCGCGAAGGGCTCGGGGTCCGTCAGGTCTTCGACACGGGCGACGAGGCCGGTCATCGGCGGGATCCACTCGACATGGACGGGCTCGCCCGCGAGGGCGGCGTCGAGGTCGCGGGCCTCGGAAGCGTAGAACAGGGCGCGCCAGCGGGGATGGAAGCGAGCTGCGAGGGGCTTGTTGCCGCGGATGAGGGTCACCTCGCCGGGGCGGTCGAGGCGGACGAGGGCGGCCGAGAGCTCGCCGCGGGCTGCGCGCAGGCGGTCGAGGAAGTCGTCGAGGTCGTGGGCGTCGTCGGCCAGGCGGACGAGAACCTCCGTGTCGACCTGGCACAGGCGCCGGATGCCGTGGGCCCGGGCGAGCGGCGTGGAGTTGAGGATGGTGCCGTTGTGCGTGCCGAGGGTGCGGCCGCGGCGGATCGGCTGGTTGTTCAGCGGCTCGGCCGGCGAGCCGCGCGTCGGCCAGCGGGTGTGGCCGAGGATGCAGGTGGTCCGGTTCGAGAGCTCGGCGAGGACCTCGCGGTAGAGGTCGAGGGCGACGAACTCGTGGGCGGGGAGCGGGCGCTTGAGCAGCTCGTGGCCGCCGTCCCGGTCGACGAGGGCCACGCCGGTCGCGTGCCGGCCGCGGCGCTCGTTGAGGATGAGGAGCTGCGTGAACCGAGCCGCGATCTCCGCCAGCTCGGCGTGCCGGCGGCGCTTCGTCCCCAGGATCACGCCCGCGAGCCCGCACATCTCAGGCGCCGTCCTTTCCGCCCTCGACCTCGAAGCCCTGGAAGATCGCCCGGGCGTAAAGGGCGCGGTGCTCGCGGACCCAGCGGGCGCTTTCCTCGAAGCCCATCTCCTCGGCGATGTGGGCGACGGCCGGGCGGTCGAGCATGTTGGTGAGGCCGGAGCGCCGGACGGCCTCGATCCCCTCGAAGACCTCGGCGGCGACCCGGACGCGGTCGCCCTGCAGCCGGACGCGCTTCATCGCCATCACGCGATCTCCTCGGCCAGGCCGGCCGCCTTGAAGCCGTCGAGCAGCGAGGCGGCGCGCTCCTCGGTGGTCTTGCCGGTGACGACCACCTCATTGCCCTGGAACTTGCGGACCGTGTCCACGAGGAAGTCGATGTACTCGTCGATCGACTTCCCCTCGGTGAACATCGTCCCGGCCTTCATCTGCTCCAGGACCTCGACCGGGCTCCCTTCGAACTCCGCGCCGTCGTTGAGTCGTACCTTCATGGCGCACCTCCTACCAATGGGTCCATATCACGCCAGCCCCAGCGGGAACGAGGGGTGGTGCTCGTCGAATGGGACGACGGTCTCGTAGAGCGCCCCCGCAGCGAGGCAGTCCTCGCACAAGGGCATGTCGACCAGCGTCCCGGCCAGCTCCAGCCGGATCCACAACCCGCCCTTCTCGAACTCCTCCCGGCAGTAGGCGCAGGTGTGGCGGTTCGCGTACGGGTTGAGACCGACCTTGACCCGCAGTGCGGGAAGGCGCCGGCGGGACCGCGGCGTCCCGTTGCTGTTGCGGGGGCCGGTCACGGCGCACCTCCTGCGCCTTCATCGGCGCGCCCGACGTCCGCCTTCTCGGCCTCCTCCTTCTTCTCGCGCGGCGGGCGGCCGTTCTTCCAGGCGGCCGAGCCGGCGAGCCGCTCCAGAAGGAACTTCCGCGCCGTCTTGAACTCGTCGCCGATCAGGCCGAGGTGCAGCAAGAAGACGCGGAAGTCGTACTTCGACGAGCCGCCGACCCGCTTTTTGCGCCACCGTGCGTTCGGCGTGTTGAGCGCCTTGGCGCAGAGGGCAAGGGCGAACTGGACGCAGGTCTTGACCTTGCCGGCGTGGAGGCTCCCTTCGAAATAGCGGAACTCGATCGTCCCCCGGAACCAGACGCTGTGCAGGTTGAGCCCGCGGTAGCGGGTCGAGGAGTAGCGCTGGCCGGCGTCGCCGTTGCGGCCCCCGTACCAGAGTCGCTTGATCCGCTCGGGCGAGCGCGCCGGCCGGCCGGTGATCCCCTCCGCGAAGCGCTCGTCCATGGGCCGGCAGTAGCGGTCCTTGCGCCCCTCCTGGACGCCGAGGGCGGCGAAGATCAGGTCCTCCTGCTTGTAGACGATCCGCGAGAGGCTGGTCAGGGCCCGGGCGTCGAAGCGCTCGGCGCCGACGTGGACGTGGATGCCGCAGTGGGCGGTGGCCCGCGCCCCGCAACGGCGGACGGCGCGCACGATCTCCTGCAGATCGGAGATGTCCTCGTAGGCGAGGATCGGCGTGACCACCTCGCCGCGCTGGCTCATGGGGACGTCCACCAGGGCCGAGTCGGCGACGACGTGCCACTCCCGGCCGCGCTCGTCGGTCACGACCCAGGGGTCGTAGCAGGACGGCGAGCCGACGTGGCGGACGCTCCCGCCGACAACCGACTGGACCGCCTCGGCCACCTGCTGGCGGCTCCGGCGGACGGTCTCGATCTCGACGCCGAAGCGGAACGCGCGCAGGTCGATCGTGTCGGCCGGCTGGGTCATGGGCGGATCTCCCCGAGATCGGCCTGGAAGAGGATGTTGCCCTCTCCGTCGAGGATCTCGATCCGGTCGGCCCGCCCGAGCACCTCGCCGCGCCCGCTCCGGGCGATGGCCCGCGCGGCCCGCATCGCCACCAGGCGGCCGAAGGCCTCCACCTCGGCCTCCCGGCGGTCGGTGAAGAGGGTCGGGTTGTGGGCGGCGGTCAGGCCGCCCTTGAACTGCCGCTCGAGGTCGCGGAGCGAGGCCTCGAAGCAGATGTCGGCCGCCTCGCTGTCGGGCGTGGGGTCGGTCACCACCCAGAACTTGTCGTCGGTTCCGTAGCGCATCCCCAGGGCGCCTCCTTTCGCAAGATATGCCATGGCAAGCGGTTGCGCTGCTGGGCCACCCCATAGAGGCGTAGGCCGGCGGACATAGCAAGGGGTTCCTGCCGGGATATCGCCGGCCCCGGTGGCGGGCGCGCGCTACCGGACCTTCTCGACCCGCGGGCGCAGCGCGCCGCCGGCGTACTCCATGCCGACCGCCACGCGGCGCTCCTCCCGGGCGGTCAGCTCGTGCTCGATCCGCGCCTCGATCTCGGCGTCGTCGAGCGCCGCGGGGATGCGCTCGCGCACGAGCTCCCGCGCGCGGGCGAGCTTCTCGGCCGAGAGGACCTTCGCCTCGGGGTCCTCCTTGCGCCGGTTGGCGGCCCAGCGCTCCGCGTAGGAGCAGGCGATCTTCACCCAGCGTTCCACCTCGCCCTCGAGCTGGAGTTGGCGGACGATGCGGATCCGCTGGATCAGGTGGATGACGAGCGGGCTCCCGAGGAGCGCGCAGAGGAGCGGGACCACGATTTCGAGCCAGGACATGCCGGCCTCCTTTCGGTGCTACTTGCTGCCGAAGATCCACTCCCGGAGGGTGGCGACCGCGAGGGCGATCCCCGCGGCGAGGACCGACCAGAGCGTCTTGATGCGGGTGAGCTGGCGGTCGTGCTCCTGGACCTGCCGCTCCAGCACGAGCAGGCGGTCGATCTTCTCGTCCATGGCGCGCAGCGTCGCCCGCAGCTCGGCCCGCAGTTCCGCCACCTCGCTCAGGGCGTCGAGCAGGCGCTCGTTGAGCGTGCGCCGCAGGCTCCGTCCGTTCGCGTCGTTCTCGCTCTGGCCGTCCACCCGTGCGCCCTCCTCAGATCAACGCCTTGACCGACGCCTGCAGGAGCAGTCCCGCCACGCGGGCGACGTCCGCCAGGAAGACGTCGATGTCCGCGCCCGCCTCGCGCGCCTCGCGGATGAGCGCGCGCGCCGCCGCCACCGACTCGGCCTTGCGCCGCCGGTCGTACTCGACGCGGACGTCGTCGAACTTGCCGAGCAGGAGCTTGCCGACGAGCGGCAGCGCGTCCTTGCCGAGCCGCTCGAAGATCTCGGGGTGCGCGCGGGCGAAGGCCTCCGCGCGCTCCAGGGCTTCTTGGAAGTCGCTCATCGTTCGCCTCCTCGCTCCGGCAGCGGCGTCCCGTCCGCCCAGTCCTCGAGCTCGCGGAGCGCCAGGGGGATCTCCAGGCCCAGCCCGAGGTACTCCTCCTCCGTGGCGAGGAGCCGCGCGATCGCGGCCCGCTCGTCCGGGTCCTCGGTCTGCGCGAGCGCCGCGCGCAGGGCGGCGACCCGCTTCTCGATCTCGGGTTGCTCGTGCGCCACGTAGTCGCGGATCCCCTCCGAGAGGAGGTGGATGCCGTGCTTCACCTTCTCGGGCGGGAGGCTCCGGCAGCCGCCGGCGAGCACGAGCGCCAGGGCCGCGAGCGCGAGGGTCAGGGTCTTTCGCATGGGGCGTCTCCTTCGATGGGTCACGGTCCCCCCGCGCCGCGCAGGACCAGCCGGCCGCGTCGGACGCGGGCCGAAGCGATGCGCGCGAGGACGCGGGCATCGACCGGGAAGCGGCCGAGGACGTAGCCGGGGGGCGCGCCGAGCGCCGCCGGGTCCGGCTCGGTCAGGAACACCTTGTGGATGCCGCCCGTCTCCGGCCGGTAGAGCAGCCACACGTCGCGGCGGGCGCCGGCGTGGCCGAGGACGGGGTGGATCGCGGGCGGGCGGGCCATCACGGGATCCCTCCGAGCGAGAGCAGCGGCCCGACCCGGATCAGGTCCGAGTACCAGCCGGGGATGCCGGCGTAGTTGACCGCCTGGAGCTTGTAGATGCCGCGCACCGGCGGGAGCCGGTAGGTCCGCCACTCGGCGCCGTAGTGCAGGCGCACCGGCCCCGCGAAGGACGGGTCGAATGTGAAGCGGCCGGCGTCGAAGTCGACGACCACGAAGCCGGGCCCGAACAGCGGCGTGCCGTCGGGCGCGGCGCGCGTGGTCGGGCTCTTGGTGAGGTTGGCCCGGACGATCGCGCGGAACGCGACCGCGTTGCGGGCGACCTGGAAGCCGTCGAAGTCGGCGAGCCCCGGCAGCGTGGCCGGGAGCGGCTCGGCCAGGCGCAAGCGGTTGGCCACGGTATCGACGGCGACGACGGTCGCGCGCCAGCCCGTGGGCCAGCGGTCGTCGACGATGCGCACGACGTCGCCGGGCTCGAAGCGCTGCGGCGTGCAGACCTCGAGGGTGTTCCCACCGGGGGCCAGGTCGTTCCAGAGCCGGCAGGGCTCGATGGGCTTGGACCAGATCCCGCGCCACTCGGCCGGGTCGAAGACGTGGCCCGTCTCGCCGACGAAGGGGAAGTTCCGAGTGACGCCGTCGCCGTCGCAGAGAAGGACGCCCGCTTCCTCGAAGGGGCCGTGGCGCGTGCAGCGGCTCGCAGCCGCCTCCCAGTAGCGGAACCACCAGCGGATGCAGATGCCTTCCGTCGCGGAGACGAGGTCGACGAGCCCGGGCGAGGCCTCCCAGTAGAAGCCCATCGCGTGGCGCGGGCTCACGAGCAGCGCGGCCTTGAGCTCGGTGAGGAACTCGGCGGCGACGAGCGGCGGTTCGGCGAAGCGCACCCGGACGCGGTTGTCGTTGGGCGCGACCGCCACGACCTCGCCGTAGAGGCCGTAGACCGCCGGGTCGTGCGGGCTCGCCTCGACCTCGCAGCTCGAGATGCGGCAGCGCGGGTGCCCGGGGTGGCAGTCGTTGCGCAGCCACACGGGCATCCCGACCGCGAAGCCGGTCGCGTCGGCCGGAGAGACGATCACGTCGGCCTCGGCCGTGCCGGCGGGCACCGGGACGTCGACGGCGATGAGGCTCTCGCGCCGGCCCTGCGGGGAGCCCGGGCCGTGGTAGAGCGTGACGTAGATCGGCGCGCCGGTTTGCGGGTTGACCGGGAGCCCCGGCGGGATCTCCGGATCGTTCCGCCCGCCGCCGGCGTGGAGGACCTGCTGCGGGGTCGTGCGCGAGCCGATGAGGACCCAGGCGTCGGGCTGAGCCGGGTCGCAGTACTCGAGCCAGAACATCTCGCCGTAGGTGGTCGGCGTCCCCCGGAACCCGTCGTCGGGGAGGATCCGGTGGAGCAGCGGGTCCGCGACGAAGTCGCCGATGCGCTGGACCTGCGGGAACTCGGGGGTGCACTCGCAGTCGCCGGCGAGGAACTCGAAGGGGTGCGCCCGCGCCGTCACCGCACGGCACGCCGCGGTGGCGATGTAGGCCGGCTCGATGAAGACGTTCCGGCAGCCCTCGAAGGGGGCGACGCGGTAGTGCGCCGCGCCGAAGCGGAGGCCCCGCCCCTCGTCGAGCGCGCCGGCGGCGCGGTTGGCCTCCGTCGCCTTGACCAGGACGACGTCGGCCGTCTCCCAGCCGGGGTCGCCGTGGAAGCGGAGGTCGAGGAGCCGGTCGGCGGGCGCGACGATGACGGGGACCTGCTCGCGCGAGATCGCGCCCGCGACCTGGACGACGTGGTGCGCGCCGATGTCCTGCCAGTAGGCGTCGAGCGCCGGCTGGTCGGGGTAGGCGGCGAAGTCCTCGACGACCTCGACGACGGCACCCGCGTCGCGCACGAAGGCGAAGGAATCGAACCACAGCGTGCTCTGCGTCCCCGGCGGCGCCGGATGCGGCGTGAGCGTGAGGCGCAGGCCGACGACGGCCTGGAAGTCGAAGCCCTCGGGCGCGACCGCCGCCTCGATCGGGACCTCGACCGGGACGAAGAGACCGGGCGGCAGGCCCACGCTCGCGCCGAGCACCACCAGCTCGCGCAGCAGGGCGTCGGCGGTGAGCGGGTCGGTGACGACCAGGTCGGAGGGCTGGAGCGTGCCGATCGGCACCGTGGCGGTGCGCCCGGCGAGATCGACGAGCCCGACCGCGAAGTCGACCGGCGTGCCGAGCTGGCCCGCGACCACGAAGCGCAGCGTGGCCGGCTGGCCGCCGGCGTCGAGCGCCGAGACCGCCCGCGTCCCCGGCGGCTGGCTCTCGGCGGCGCCGAAGAAGCCCTGGAGGATCGTCACCGGGTCCGCGTTGGGATCGAGGAGCACCCGCAGCGAGTTCGGCGTCGCGTCGAAGAACGCGGTATCGAGCGTCGGGAAGCCCACGTCCCCAGGGCCCGTGCCCGACGGCGCCACAACGTTGAAGGCACCGGTGAGCGCCGCCGACTGGCCGTCCGGGTTCGTGAGGGTGAGCGTCACCGGCCCGAGCGGTACGTCCGGCGCGAGCTGCGCCTGGACCTGCACGAGCGTCCCGCCATTCAGGACGGCCGGGGGGCCGAGCACGATCCCCGTCGCCGGGGCGACGGCGACCGCGAGGCCGGACTGGAAGCCGACGCCGAACACCTCGAGGAGCTGCGTCGTGCCGGGAAGGACCTCGGCCGGCGCGACCGCTTCGATGAGCGGAGGCGGGAGGGCCACCGAGACCGGCACGGTCACGGCGATGCTGCCCGCGGCGAAGGCGACCCCGGTGCTCCCGGCCGTCACGGCGCTCACGACGAAGGTCGCCGTACCGTCGGGGCCCGTCGCCTGCTCGGCGGGCTCGACGCCGGCGATGCCGGGATCGACCGTGGTGGCGAACACCGTCTGGTTCGGAAGCGGCTCCCCCGTATCGTCGAGGACCTGCACCACCACCTCGGCCGTGCCGCCGCTCGGGATCGCCAGCGCCCCGGCCGACGGCACGAGGGCGCCGACCACCGGCACGGGGTCCTCGATCGGATGCACGGTCACGGCGAGGCTTGCCTCCGCCGTGCCCGCCGCGAACGTGATCGCGGGCGCGCCGGTGGCGATCCCGGCGACGGTGAAGACCGCCTGGCCGCCGGGGCCGGTCGTCGCCTCCGCGGGCGCGACCGTCGCGAGCACGGGATCGTTCGAGACCGCCGTCACGAGCACACCAGGGAGCGGCTGGCCGTCCTGGTCGCGGACCGTGACGGCGACGGGGGCCTGCTGGCCCGCCGTGACCTCGAGCGTCGCGGCCGGCAGTTCGAGGGTGGTCGGCACGGGCGGTTCGACGGGTGCCGCGATCTGGATCGTGACGCCCACCTGCTGGCCGTCCGGGTTCGTGAGGACGAGCGCCGCCGTGCCGGGCGCCGCGTCCTGCCAGACCAGGTCGAACTGGACGCGGTCCCCTTCCGGCGAGACGACGACGTTCGTGATCGCGACGCCGGCCTCGGGCACGAGCGCCACCGTCAGGCCCGGCGCGAAGTCCCGCCCGGTCACCACGACCTGCACCGTCTCGCCGATCACCCACGCCAGCGGCTCGACGGTGAAGATCCAGGGCGGCACTGGGCCCGGCTCCTCGCCCACGGTGGTCCGCAGGATCTCCGGTGTGCGCGTCGGGACGACCTCGACGAGCTCGGGCGAGCGGGCCTGGTTCGTGTCGGGGTCCCAGGCGAGCGAGGTCACCGGGTCGAGCGTGCGGTAGACGTTCAGCCAGGTCTGCCGGTACGCCGGGCGGTAGACGACGTCGCCCGCCGGCGTCACGCGGTCGATCACCGGCACCTTGGTGGTGCGGCTCTCGGTGATCGCGGTCTCCCCGTCCCCGCCGCCGGTCGGGACCGGGTCCTCGGGGACCGGCACCGGGATGCCCGGCTCGCCCGGGTCGAACGGCGGGAGCGGCGGGACGTAGGTGCCGTCGGCGATCGTGCCGTCGTCGGCGAAGCGCCAGCCGCGGACGTCGCAGACGATCACCTCGAGCAGCTCGTCGACCGCGCAACCGTCGAAGTCGACCTCGAAGCAGAGCGCGACGATGACGCGGTCCACGCAGGCGTCGAGCTCGACCAGGGTCCGGAGCCGGCGTAGCCCGTCGGCGCGCTGGAGCACCACAGGCACCCGCGCCGTCGTACCGTCGCCGAGGTCGAGCGTCTCGTGGAACGGCACGCGGAGCTGGCCGAGGAACTGGTCGCTCGCGAAGCAGCCGACCGCAAGGAAGGGCCGCACGCGAGCGTTGCCGCGGGCCACGCGCACCGTCTGGCTCCAGGCGAAGAGGCCGCCGCTGCAGACGGGGATCTCCTGGGCGACGGCGCAGACCTCGCACCCCTTGAAGCCCGGATGGAAGTGGACGAAGAGGCCGCGGCAGCAGTCGGGGCCGCAGAGCCGCCACCCGACCCGGACCTTCTCCATGACGTGTGGTCCGGGCGCCCCGTGGACGGGGAACGGGGTCTTCTCGATCCAGCCGCGGAGCCCCTGCTCGAAGGCGCCGTTCACGACGAGGTTCGGCCCGAAGAAGGTCGCGAGGACGCTCTTGGGGAAGTAGCGGTTGTCGTGGACCACCGGCAGCCGATCGGCCGCCGGCACGAGGCCGCCGTCGCCGAGGAGATGCGTCACGCGCTGGAGCTTGCGCTGGGAGACCGCGTCGTCCCGGATCTCGGCCTCGCCGACCACGCCCGCGCCCCGGATCGCCGTCCCGGGCGCGAAGGTGAGGTCGCCTCGCATCGTGTCGCCGCCGGCGTTGACGTAGCGGTCCTCGACCTGGTCGAGCGAGAAGATCTGCCGCCGCAGGTCCTCGATCATCCGGTTCTCGATGCGCGGATTGCCCGCCTCGCGGCGAATCCGGGCGACCGGGAGGATGAAGTGCTCGTTGCCATCCGCGTCGACGAGCAGCTCGGCGGGGTTCACCGGCGCCGGTGGCGCTGCGCCTTCGGCCACCAGCACGCGCTGGGCGAGCTGGAAGCGGCGCATGGCCTCGAGCTTCGCGGAGAAGGTGTGCAGCAGCTCCGGGTCCTCGGTCGCGTCGATCTCGTCGAGGAAGGCATCGACGTAGACCGTGTCGATCCGGTCGGCGGCGGGCGTGGTGAGCGCGATCCGGTACGGATCGCCGGGCCGCGCGCCGTCCGCGAGGAGGTCGGCGCCCTCGGCCACGGTGATCGAGTTCACGGTGTTCGCGACGATCGCGTACGTCTTCGCCGGGTTCGCGAGGTTCGGGACGAGCGTGCGGCCGGCGAGGGCGCCGGGCTCGAAGAAGGCGGCGCTGTCGTGCAGCTCGCAGGCCGTCATGCCCGTGGAGCGCGGCGCGATCTCGGGCGCGGCGGACCACCGGACGTCCTCGTAGAGCGCCGCGCCGTGACCGGCGACCCAGAGCCGCTCGGGGCCGCGGCGCGGGTGGAAGCCGCCGCGGACGACGAAGTCGTTGTCGACGAGCGCGCCGCCCTGCCGCCGCTCCTCGACCTTGAAGGCGAGGCCCGGCGCGCCGTCGCCCAGCGCCGCTTGCACGGCGCGGCGGATCTGCGCGTAGAAGGACTCCTGCCCCTCGTTGTAGTCGGCGTCCACGAGCGGCACGCCCTGCTGGAGCACCGTCTGGACGTAGCGCTTCCGCTCGTCGTAGAGCCTGCGGGAGATGTTGGCCGTGCTCGCGCCCACGCGGGGCCTCCTCAGAACATGAGCTGGATGAAGCGCACCAGCCGGATCGTCTCGTCCTTCCAGATCGCCGGGTGGTTGATGGCGTCGACCATCAGGCCGGAGTCCCGCGCGCCGGTGGCGGTGCCGCCGAAGAGGCCCTGCTCGCGGATGAAGCGGCCGTTGGCGCCGGCGTCGTCGTAGTCGAAGGTCGTCTTGACGAGCAGCGTCGGCGTCACCCGGTCCACCGGCTGGCCGGCGTCGTCGAGGTAGGTGATCGCGTCGGGCGCCTTGCGATGGTGCTCGGCCACGAGCCGCGTCTGGCCGAAGTCGGGCTTGCCGACCGCGCCGGTGTCCCACTCGGCAAGCCCTTCGCCGATGGCGTGGAAGAGGATCCCGCCCGCGAAGGTGTGCTCGTTGGCCATCAGGCCGGCCAGGAGCACCGGCAGCGTCCCGACGATGAGGTTGTCCCGCAGCGGCGTCGCCTCGACGAGGACCTCTCCGCCGTCCGGTAGCCGCCGATAGATCTCGTCCCGGAAGCGGCCCCGGACGGCGCGGGCGGCGTCGTACCGCTCCGTCGCCCGGCCCGAGCGGGCCAGTTCGGCGAGGTGCCGGTCGATCGGCTTCGTGTCGTCGGCCTCTGCCATCTCAGTCGTCACGCCCGTGGTCGATCGCCAAGGGTCCGCCCCCTGCCGTGTAGCGGCTGTTGGCCGTGCGTCCCGGGTCGTTCGCGCGCAGCCAGCCCAGCGCTGGCGGCACCGCTTCCACGTCCCGAGTGATCCACGTGTCGAAAGCGCGAACGGCACCACCCGCGGGGACACGCGCCGGCGCGTCCGCCCAGAGCTCCGCGGCCGGCCCCCGGAACGCGCTCAGGTGCAGCCGGTTCGTCAGCCGGTCGAGGCGGTTCGCGAGGAGCCAGCGGCCCCGGCCGTCCACCGGCTCCAGGTCGGCACGCCGATCGAAGCGATCGGCCCAGGCGTCGAGGGCGTAGTCGACCGGGGTCGCCGTGCGGAAACGGCTGTTCGACCGCCGGTGCGGGTCGTTGGCGAGGAGCCACCGGAGCCGGCGCGCGTCCTCGAGGTGGACCTCGTCCTCGATCTCGACGTGGTCCCACCACGCGTCGGCGCAGGCCACGCCGGCCGCGGCCGAGCGGAAGCGGCTGTTCGTGCGCCGTTCCTCGTCGTTGGCGTAGAGCCAGCAGAGGTCGTAGAGCCGCTCGACACGGGGCCGCTCGGTGAGGACCGCGCGGTGCGCCTCCTGCATCCGGTCGCGGTCGTAGGTCTCCTCGTAGCGGCAGTCGAGGAAGATGGGCCGCGCCTCGGCGCAGGCGGCCGTGTAGCGCGGCAGGATGCGGGCGAGCTTCTCGACGACCCAACGCGGGAGGCACTCCCCGCAGGGGATCTGGAAGAACACCCCGAAGCGGCCCCAACGGAAGAGCCCGCCCGCCGAGCCGTCGATCACGTAGCTGGTCGGGTCGCTGGGGAGGCCCGCACGCGAGCGCCAGGGCGCCGCGAGGTCCGCCACCCGGCGGTCCTCGCGGTTGGCGACGAGGATGTTGTCGCACCAGTCGTCGACGCCGACCGGGAAGCCGGTGATGCTCCGCGCCTTGGCCCCGATCGCCGCGGCGGTCCCCTTGAGCCGGTAGACCTCGACCTGGCGCTTGATCTCCTCCCGCTGCTGCGGGATCGAGAGCTCGCGGTTGAGCTCGAGGCCGACGAGCGCCGCGAGGAGCGGCAGGTTCTGCGCGCAGGTCTCGTCGACGTCGAATTGCCGGGGGAGGCAGTCGATCAGCCCCTTCGCCAGGTCGAGCTCGCCGCCGAAGATCTTGAGGAAGCGCGCGAGCTGGCCCTTGGGCGTGCGGCCATCCTGGTTGAGGTTGAACCAGTCGCCGCGCGCCGGATCCTGGCGCCGCTCCAGCGCGACCTTCCCCGTCCCGCCTCGCTCGAGCTTCTTGTCTGCGATGAGGTAGAGCTCCGGGAGGAGCGCCATGAGCCGGCGCCCGAAGGACCCCGTCGCGACGGGGATGATCGAGCCGCGGGCGCGCGGCAGCGTAACCCACTCGCCCGTGTCGGCGCGGAGCGAGAAGACCGTGTAGTAGGCGCAGTCGCAGCCGGGCAGGTCGAGGTCGGTGAAGCGGCCGGCCGCGGGCGGCGCCTCCGCGAGGACCATGCCGTCGTCCGGACCCTCGGGGAATGCCAGGAAGCGGCGGACGAGCCGGATCCGCTCGACCCGCGCGGGGTCGGGCGGCGCCTCCCAGGCGGCGACGACCTGCGGCCCCTCGAAGCCGCGCCGGAGCGCGAGCGACCGGACCACGTAGCGCTCGAGGCCCGCCGTCTCGGCGGCCGGTCGCGAGTAGTCGGAGAAGAGGTCGGGGACCGGCCGCGACTCACACTCCATGGGCGGCGAGCCTTGCGAGATAGCGCTCGATCTTGGCCTCCTTGATCTCCTCGGCCTCGGTCACGAGCGCGTCGACGAGGGCGCGTACCTCCGCCCGTCGCGCCTCCTCGAACTCCAGCGGGCCCAGGGCTTCGAGCAGCGCCTCGGCGTGCTTGCGCAGGGCCTCGAAGTTCCCGTGCCACCGGGTGACGAAGCGCTGCCGCTTGCGCTCGGCCCGGGTGAGCGGCCGGCTCGCACCGAGGCCGATCCCGAGCGCCGCCGGCGAGACCTGCGCGGTGCGGCCCGAGCCGCAGCCAGGGCAGACGACGGCGACCTTGCCGTCCGCCCGGGCCGAGAACTCCCGCGTGCAGTCGGCGCAGCGGAAGCAGGCGGAAGGCGCGGACCCGGCCGGTTCGAGGACGAGCGCCCCCGGTTCCTGCCGGACCCGCATCCCTCCGTCGCGGTCTACCGCATCGCGGCAGAGCGCACCGCAACCCGGACACTTCGCCACGGCCGCCACCTTGCCGTTGCGGAAGGCGGCGAACCGTGTGAAGCACCGGGCGCAGGTGAACTCCAGCCGCACGGCGAGCCTCCTACGCGTCCGCCAGCGCCTTGATGGCCGTGGGCTGCCCCGGGTCGCCGGCGGTCGCCGGCCGCGTCGGCGTGTCCCAGAACGTCGTCCCGACCTTCGAGACCACGGCGTAGGAGTACGTCGAGCAGTTGGCCGGGCCGGGCACGTCGGCCGACGGGACGCGGTTCGGTGCCCCCTCGGCGTCGGTGAAGCTCGTGGCCCCGATCGTCGCCGCGTTGAGCTGCTTCGCGCCGCTCGGCACGAAGGCCGGCCCGTCGGCGCGCATGACGTCGTAGCCGTCGAGCGCCCCGCCGCCCGCGAGCAGGTCGTCCCAGAAGAGGGTGACGCGCCGGTGGCCCGCCTCGGTCTTCACGCCCGTCGGGATCGGCGGTAGCACCGTCACCGGCACGCCGCGGGCGAGCCCGCGGTTCGGCGTCGCCTCGTCGTCCCTCGGGATGAGGTAGATCGAGACCGGCTTGCCGAAGGCGGTCTCGGCCAGGCGCTCGACGTTGATCTGCGTCTCGCCCGGCGCCCAGCTCCCGACCATCTCCGCGCCCGGGTCGTTGAGGACGTCGTCGGGCCGGGCGTAGTCGGGGTGCGGGAGCGCGCCCGCCAGCGCGTAGATGTCGCCGCCGGCGAAATCCTCGAGCTGCGTGGCGTAGGCGACGCCGATCACCTTGTCGGCCGTGGCCGGCGTGTCGTGGATCGTGAGCAGGCCGAGCGAGGGGTCGGCCCAGGCGTAGTGGACGCCGAGCGCGAGCGGCGTCCGGTCGTTCGCCGTCCGGACGATCGCCCCGGCCTCGATGTCGATGTTGAGGTCGTGCGCGAGCTCGAGGGTCGCGCCGACCACGCCCGCGATCTCGGCGAAGGTGAAGTTGCCGTCGATCGGGTTCTCGATCAGGACCGTCTGCCCCGGCGCGAAGCCGCTGGGGTCGTCCACCGCGAGCTGCCGGCTGCCGAACACCGTCGGCACGGCGACCGTGCTTTCGCCTCCGGTCGGTCCGCCGAAGTCGCCCGCCGCGAAGACCTCCTCGGTCCCCACGACGACCGGGTCGTAGGTGAGGTCGGCCTGCACGTCTCCCTCGCCGGGCGGCCCCTTGCGCAGCGCCCCGTCGAGGGAGTCCTCGTTCTGCGTCGGGTTGGCGAAGTTCACGGTGATGATCGTCCGGCCGCGGGGGAGCTCCCCGCCGCCGTCGTCCTGGACCGCCGTCGCCTGCTTTCCCGCGAACGAGACAGGCTTCGGGGCCAGGCGGTCGAGCGGCGGGTGCGCCGCCGCCGACTCGGAGTAGTTGCTGAAGAGGTCTGCCATCTCATCGCTCCTTTCTGGTGTTGCGATCCCGAGGGACCGGCGCCGCGCCGGCCGCCGCTATCCGCATCGCCGCGTCCCTCGACTTCCGCCCGCGAGCCCGAGGCGCACGCTGCCGCGGACCATCACCTCGTTGGGCGCGAGCGGGACGTTCCCGAGGAAGGCGCTCGTCACGAACGACGCCCGGTCGCCGGCCCGCATCGGCCGGCCGCCGGGCCCGGCCACGATCGCGAACGAGACCTGCCCGCGATCGGCGGCGTACGGGACCCCGAGGCGCCCGCGCGCCGCCTGGATCCCGGATGCCGAGCCGCGTACGGAGAACTCGCTCGGCGAAGTGAAGGTGACCGTCCAGGTCTCGCGCACGGCGCTCGGCCCGACCGTCACCGGCTCGAAGGCCGCATCGCCGCTCCAGACTTCGAGCTTCGGGGCAGGACGGCGCGTCACCTTCGCGAGGTCCACGTGATCGACCCCGTCCACGCCGTCGATCAGCGCGTAGAGGTCCGAGAGGAACACCCCGCGACCGAAGTCGACGAACGCGCCGTCGAGCAGGAAGTAGCGGTCGAGCGCGTCGAGGAAGACCTGCTCGACCTCCGCCTGGACGAAGGTCGGCCCCACGAACACCACGCCGTCGAGGTCGACCTCGACGTACTCGGCGTCGGCGAGCTCGAGGCAGGTCCCAGCCATCTTCACGGCCTCGAGGCGCGCGAGGAGCCGGTCGCGGAGGTCGGCGCTCATCTGCCCGCCGCCTTCCGGGACCACGTGGACCGTGACCCCGCAGCAGCACCCTGCCTGCGCCGCGCCCGGCGCGGCAGGCAGGCCGCCCTCGGCCCCGACGCCGAGGAGGGCGCGGGCGCGCGCGATGCCGGGGAAGTCCTCGGCCAGGATCTCGAAGTCCTCCAGGGTGACCGCGCGGCCCATGGCCCGGAGCGTCCGTGGCCCCTGCCGCTTCGCATCCTCGATCGCCTGGCGCTCCTCGCCGCCGGAGGCCGCGAGCGGGTTCGTCACCTCGACGGTGAGCGGGCTCCCGCGATGGGTCAGTACGCTGACCACGGTCCGGATCGTGCCCGCGCCGACGTTGCCGCGGGCGCCGCCGCCCACGCGGTGCGTCGCCCGGATCGAGGCGCCCGCCGCCGGGATGCGGCCCTGGGCGTTGTCGCCGAAGAAGACCGTGAGCCGGTCCTGCTCGTCGCGCTGCACGTAGTAGTGGCGATCGAGGGGCCCGGTGCGCACGAAGCTGTCGACCTCGGTCCAGGGCTCCTCGCCCGCACCCTCGTCGATCAGGACCCGGAGTGTCCCGTCCACGATCGGCGCGCCGGACAGGTGGATGCGCTGGAAGGGCGTGCCGTCCGAGCGGCCGGCGATCTCCTCCTCGGTCCGCCCCTCGGCGGCGCTCACCGTGCCCTCGGTCTCGCCGGCCGGGATCACGAGGTCCGCCACCGTCTCGAACTCGACCGGGTCCTCGCCGGACTCCGCCGCCGTCGCGAGCCGCGTCCCCGCCGGGATCCGCACGTCCTCGGGGAAGACCTGCGGGAGCGTGAACACCACGTCCGCGCTCGCCGGCACCGCGCTCCGCAGCTCGTAGTCGATGAGCTTGAGGAGGTTGATGACGCTCTGGCGCTTGATTGCCGTCGGCAGGAAGGCCTCGGCCGCGGCGCGGTCGATGTAGTAGTGGAGGCCGTCGGCGACGAAGGCGAGCAGCTCGATCAGGACGATCCCGAAGTCGGTCGGGTTGTGGTCGGTCCACTCCTCCGTGTAGAAGGGGATCGCCCGGACCATGTCGTCCCGGATCGCTTCGTAGTCGCGCGAGGAGTAGTCGATCGGCGGCAGCTTGAGGGCCGTCATCGCGCCCCCTCCCGGCCGCTGGTGCCGCCGCCCTGCAGGTAGAAGGGGAAGACGAGGTTCCCGGCGACGTTGGTGCGGATGATCCGGAACTGGACGCCGATCTCGACGCGGCCCAGGTGGCGCTCGCTATGGACGACCGTGATGGGCCCGACGACGACCCGCTTCTCCCAGCGCTCGATCGCCTCGCGCACGTAGTGCTCGACGAGGGTGTCGATGGTCGAATCGTTCGGCGCGAACACGACCTGGTGGAGCCGCGAGCCGAAGTCCCGCCGCATGACCCGGGAGCCGATCGGCGTCCCGAGGATCTGCTGGATCGACTCCTTGACGTGCTCGATCCCCTCGGACTCGGAGAGCGACGCGCTCGTCCCCGTCCCGCCCTTGCGCTTCGTGATGGCGAACGGGAAGCGCCATCCCTTGCCGAGGATGTCGACGTTCACCGCCACGGTTCGCCCGCTCCGGCCATGCGCATGCCCCTGGGCAACGGGCTCGGCCTCCGGGCGACGAACGACCGCTACCGGGAGGGAGCCCCGCTACCGAAAGGGCATCGGGGACGGGGGACGGGGACAGCCAGCAGGACGGTCGCGAACGGTAGGCCTATCGCCGGGGCACGGACGGCTAGTGTTCGTGGTTGCCCAGGATGGGAAATCGGCGCGCCACGTAGAAGAGCACGGTGCCGACTACGACGCCGACGACGAACCCATGGGGCAGACCAAGGGCCAGCACGCCGACCAGGAGCGCGATGGCCGCCTCGCTGCGCGATGTCATGACGTCGCGGACGAACATCATCAGCACGAGCGCCTCGAAGAGGAGGATCACGCCCAGCAGCGGCTGCGGGAATACCTTCACGACCGTCTCCGCGACCCCGGCGAACGCGATCCCGATCACGAGGTACATCGTCCCGTAGATGATCACGGACCCACCCGTTCTCGCTCCGAACGCGTGATGCCCCGCGAGGCCTCCGCAGCCGTGGCAGACCGGAATCCCACTGAAGAACGGGCAGAGCAGGTTGACGAGGGAGTAGGTGAGACCGATCTTGCGGATGCCGATCCTCCGTTCGGGGAAGAGATCGCGAAGGGTCCGGTCCGTCGCGATCACGGAGTTGGAGAGCGAGAGCGGCAGCTGGGGAATGGCCAGGACCAGGAGCCCCGTGAGCACGCTGTCCCACGCGGGTACGCGAAGCTCGGGAGTCGAGAGTCCGACGCCGTTGCCGATGTGGCCCAGGTCCACACCGGATGCCAGAGCGTAGACGACGCCAAGTCCGATCACCGGGAGAGCTGCCGGGAAGCGGCGATTCCCGAGCAGCGCGACGGTGATGACGAAGGCCACCGCGGCGAGCACGTACCCCGACACCCCGTCGGCCGGGACGTACCGCTGGAGTGCCAGAGAGGCCAGCGTCAGCCCGAGCCCGAACTGGATGCCCCGGACGACCGGATGCGGGATCACGCGGGCGAGCCAGCCCAGCGCCCCGCTCAGGCTGAGCCCAAGCATGATCACGCCGATGGCGAGCCCACCGCCGAAGAGCACGTCGGCGGTGAGATGCTGTGTGATGACGATCACCGCCATGGCCTTGAGCGGCTGCATGGGCATCGGCAGCCCGTAGAGGAGGCCCGTCAGGATCTGCACGACCCCGAACACGATGAACACGCTCGCCGCATCGAGGCCAGCGGCGGGGATCATCGCGACGATCAACGGCAGGTCGGTGCCGATGTCGCCGAAGCTCCCCGCCAGCTCGTTGCGGTCGAAACGTATCCTGGCACGAAGTGCCTGCGGCCATCCCATGAATCGTCCTCGTATCCTTTGTTACCCAGGACTGCACGCCGCCAGTGTCCGTGTCAAGCCATCAGTTTCCGCTCACGGTCGTGCATCCCACCGTGATCGTAGCCCCGCAGCCGGCCTTGTCGCCGATGCGGGCGACGCCGAGGCCGTTGGCGAAGACCTTCGGGTCGCAGGTGACGATCGCGGTGACCCCGTGGCCGGGGATCGGGCAGGCGTGCTGGTCGCCGCAACGAGCGACGGGGATGCCGCAGGCGTGTACGTCGGGGCTGGCCGAGATGATCGAGCCCCCGTGGTCGGTCGGGCTGCCGAGGAGGGCGAAGGGCTGGCCCATGGCTACGTCCCCCGGAACGAGCGGACGAAGTCGGTGACCTTGCGGGCGTTCGCCTGCTGGCAGGCGAGCGCCGTCTTCAGCTCGCGGTGCTTGCGGAGGGCGTCCTCGACCGGGCCGGTGTCGATCTGGGCGAGGCGCCCGGCGAGCGCGCGCTTCTGCTCGTCCCACATGTCCTTCAGGACGCGGAGCTCGGGGCAGTCGATCCGGCGCACGAACTGCTCGGCCGCGTCGAGGACGGCCTCGACGCGTGCGAGCTCGGCCGTGATGGTGTTCCGCTCGGAGAGGAGGGCCGCGACCTTGCGCTCGAGGCCGCGGATCGCGCCGTCCACCTGGCCCAGCGTCGCGTCCGAGGCGCGGGCCAAGGCGACGTCCATCGTCTCGACGACCTGGTCCAGGGTGCCGGGCGGGAGCGCCTCGAGGAAGTCCTTGAGGCATCCACCGACCTCCGGAATCTCGACCTGACAGCCCATCGCCTCGCTCCTCAGTTGTGGTGGATCGCCGGCGCGGTATCGACGATGTTCCCGCCCGCGGTGCGCGTGTTCGCCTGGCCCGAGACCTCCGAGATCGCCTGCCCGGCGGTCTCGCTGTGGTTCCCCATGACGGTGACGGTCTTGTCGCCGAGGACGGTCTGCTCGAGGTTCCCGAGGATCGTCTCGCGCTTGTTCCCCTCGACGAGGACCACGTAGTCGCCGGCGACGTGCAGCGTGGCGTTGCCGTCCACGACCACGTTGCGCGTGCCCTTCACGTGGATGTCGTCGTCGAGCTCGACGACGAGGAAGCGCTTCGCCTGCACGCGCCGTCGGACGGCGCCGTCGGGCGCGATCTCCTCGTAGGTCCCGGTCGGGTGCCAGAAGTGGAGGCGCTCTTTCCCGTCGGTGTCGTCGAGCTCGATGACGATCCCGCTCTTGGTCTTGATCACCTTGTTGCGCGGGTAGCGGGCACCGTAGGGGCTCTCCGGCTCGCGGATGGTCTGGAAGTCGGCGGTGACGGCGAGGTCGGTTCCCTTCGGGGGCTCGGTGGTCTCGTCCCGCTCCTCGCGCGCGAGCTTTGGCGTCTCGGCCTCGCCCTCGGGCTCGCTCCACCAGCAGCCGGTCCAGAGCGGCCGGTCCACGTTCCCGCTCTCGAACTCGACGAAGACGCCGCTCTCCACCTCGGGGACGAAGAAGTGGCCGTTGTCCGCGAACCCACCGTAGGGCAGGACCGGCCACGCCCAGTCGGTGAGGAGGTCCGGGCCGAAGACCTCCGGGACCTGGCAGCGGAGGCGGCCGAGCTTCTTCGGGTCGCGGGCGTCCTTGACGATGCCGCGGTACTTCCCGAAGTAGCGCCGGTCGTCCTGGGCCTTCTCCATCAGGCCCTCCCCATGGCGAACACACCGGCACGCGGGCTCGCGGCCGTTACGTCGGCGAGTCCGCCGCGGGCGGGCGCGCGGCTCCCGGCCGAGGAGGTCTGCGGGGCGCGGGCCGGCGCGCTCGCGCCCGGGGCGCCGTGCCAGGCGCGGCGGACGGAGAAGACGAGCCGGTAGCCGGCCGAGATGTCGTGGCGGGCGGCGGTGATGAGGTACCAGCCGCCAATCCGGCCGATGCCGAGGATCTCGATCATGGTCCCGGCGCGGACCTTCTCGAGGCCGATCGCCTCCCCCTCGCCCTCCACGAGCCAGCGCGTGTGCTGGCTGTAGGCCTCGTTCTGCCGCTCGACCTGCTCGCGGGTCTGCTCGTGCCCCTCGCCGGTGAGGAAGAGGACGGGCTGGCGGCCATCCACCGAGGCGAGTTCGCGCGCCATCACCAGCGGCGCACGGGCGCGGCCCTGCACCTCCTTCGTGATCGGGTCGGGAACCTCGCGGGAGGCGAGGTCGAAGACTTCCTTCTTGAGGGGGTCGATCTGGCTCGCGCGGAACTCGGCGCCCATGAGGTGCGTGTGGGCCGTGACGTCGAGCTTCCCGAGCCCCGACTGCTCGCCCTTGTCGTAGAGGATCTGGACGCCCGACTCCTCGAAGCGCGGCGGGTGGAAGTGGAGGGTCCCGTCGCGGACGCCGAGCTCGTAGCCGTGGAGGCGCGCGCGCTTGAGCAGGAACTGCGCGTCGGTCTCGTTCATCTGCGAGACCTGCTCGTGGACCGACTCGGTCCGCTCGACGTCGGCCGCGAAGCCGTAGTCGCCGGCGATTGCCTCGGCGATGTCCGAGTCGCGCCGCTTCTGGAAAACGCGCCGCTTCTGCTCGCGAGCGAGGAGGACCTGTTCGCCGTAGGCGGTGAGCGTGATGGTCGGCTCCTTCCCCTTGCGGAAGGCGAAGCGCGGCGCGGCGAGGATGAAGGTCCCGCGCCGCTCGAGGCCGGTCGAGGGGTAGCCGGTCCGGATCGTCATCCTGTTCCCCTCGCGGAAGAGGGCGTCGTCGGTGAGGCGCAGCCGCTCGTTGTGGAGGACGACCCGCGCCACCGGGATCACGCCACAGCTCTCCTCGACCAGGACCTGCTCGACGTTCCCGGCCATGGCCGCCTGGGCGAGGTCGGTCCCCTCGATCTCGACGACGTAGATCGGGGCGCGGCGGTCGACCGCGACGACCTGGCGGTCGGGCGGGGCCGACGGCGCGCTCTGCGGCAGACCGATGGCGCAGGGATCGCTCCGGGACATCAGCCGGCCTCCTGGAAGAGGCGGCCGTCGGGGATCAGCAGGCGCAGGCCGGGCTCGAGGTCGAAGGGGAAGTCGAGGCCGTTGACGTCGGCGATGAGCCACCAGAGGCGGGCCTTGCCGCCGTAGCGGAAGGCGAGGAGGTCGAGCTCCTCGCCGGCCTGGACGGTGTGGACGACGGCGCCATCGCGGAGGTCCTCGGGCGTGTACGAGCGCCGGTCGTGGAGCGTGCGGCGGACGTGGCCCGCGTGATCGCGGACGCCCGTGTACTCGACCCCCTCGTAGCGCGAGCCGCGGAAGATGGGCATCAGTCGTGCTCCTTCGCCTGCGGTCCGGCCGCCGGCAACTCCTTGCGCACCAGCACGAGCTGGAGCGGCAGTCGCTGGAGGATCCGCTGGAGTACCTCGTGCCACAGGTTCGAGAGGCGGTGGACGGCGAGGCCGAGCACCAGCGGCTCCGCGAGCCCGAGCTCCAGGCCGGCCGAGCAGCCGAGCGCGTAGGCGGCGCCGACGCCCACCCAGACCGAGAGGCAGTAGCCGCAGGAGAAAAGCACGCCGGCCCGGGGGAAGCGGGACAGCGCTGCCGCGCGGAGCGGCGCGAGCAGCTCCGAGGCGACGAGGACCTCGACGGCGGCCTCGGCCACGACGATCGCGAGCAGGAAGGCGATCATGGCGCGCCCTCCCGCTCGCAGACCGGGCAGACGTCGATCTCGACGTAGCGCCGGAGCTTCGCGTCGTAACGGAGCCGGCGGTAGACCGGCCCCTTGCAGCGCGGGCAGAGCCGGTAGCGCGGCGTCGTCCGCGGCACCTGCACATCCCGATGTCGCCGTCCCCCGCAGCACCCCATGGCCCTAATCCGTGCTCTCCACGAACTCCTTGAACGTCACCTCGACCTCGGCCCGGATGGCGTCGAACTCGCGGCGCGGGAACCCGCCGGCCGAGGCGCCGACTGCGGTGGCGGGGCGCATCTTCTGGCGGGTGACCCGGACCGACGTGAGGACGCAGGTGAAGACCTCGCGCCAGACGAGCTGGAGGATGGGCGGGGCCGGCTCGACCGCGCCCCAGCCGAACAGGCCGCCCTCCTCGCCGCCCTTGGGCGTCTGCTTGTCGCGGAGCCACTCGATCGCTTCCTCGACGGTCTTCTGCGTCGGGTGGTTCTGGCCCCACTCGTTGAGGAAGAGGGTCATCGCGATCTCGCGGGGCTTGCCCATCTTGAACTGCACCGTCTCGGTGCCGCGCCCCGGGACCTCGACCTCCTCGTAGTCGAGCTCCTTCGCGTCGCTCCACTCGCTCGGGTTGAAGTGGACGAGAAGGAAGGAGCCAGGGTCGTCCCGCTCCTGGATGCGCATCTTGGTCTGGCGCGGGTGGAGGCTCATGGGCAGACCCCCGCGAAGCGGAGCCGTGGCTCGCCGAAGTTGCGGAGCAGCTCCTCGGCCGAGAACTCCTTCACGATCCGGGCGAGGACCTGGCCGTCGCACTCCAGCGTGATCGGGATGACCACGCGACGGACCTCGATCGCGCGCCCACCCCGGCTGCCACCCGCCGCCGATGCCGCGGCCCCCGCGGGCGAAGGCACGGGAGTGAACGGGAGCGGCGCCGTCCGCCGGCCCAGGGGAACGACGGCCTCCGGTCCCGCCTCGCCGACGAGCGCCACGGTCGGCCGCATGACGATCCCGCCCTCCGCGAGGCCGAAGAAGCTCCCGATGGCCGAGATCCCCGAGGAGATCGCGCCGCCGACCGAGCTGACGACGCTCCCCACGCCCTCGACCGCGGACGAGACGGCGCCGCCGACCGCGCCCGCGACCGACTTGCCCAGATCGACGACGGTGCCGGCGACGCCCGAGGCGAGGTCCCACACGCCTTGGGCGACCTGCTTCCCGGCCGAGAGAACCCCGCCGATGGCCGCGCCGACGGCCTTCACCGGCGCGAGCAGGACGCTCCCGACGCCGGCGACGATGTCGAACAGCGACTCGAAGACGCCGATCAGCTTCCGCACGAGGCCGAAGACGAACTCGACGACCTTCGCCACCGCCTTGAAGGGCCACGCCAGCGCCTCGATGGCCTTGCCGAAGACCTTGAAGATCGCCAGGACCGGCGAGAGGCCCTCGACCAGGTGGAGGAAGCTCGACCCGAAGAAGAGGCCCTTCACCCACGAGACGACGCTCCCGATCGCCTCGAAGACGGCGAGGAACGGCGCGAACACCACCCGCAGCACGGCCTTCCCGGCCGAGAGGATCGCCCCGAGGACGCCGACGACGAGCTTCACGACGAAGCCGACGACGCGCGCGAGCAGCGTGATCGGGAAGAGGAGCGCCCGCACCGCGAGACCGACGACGAAGAACACCGCCTTGAGACCGAAGGCGAGCGCCCGGAGCGGGAGGAGCACGACCTGGATCGCGAACTTCCCGATGGCGCCCAGGACCTCGAGGAAGGAACTCCCCTCGCCGGCGCCGCCGCCGAAGGCGGCCTTGATCGCGTTCCACGCCTCGACGAGCGGCTCGACGATCGTGCCGATGGCCGCGGTGAGCGAGTCCCAGGCCGACTGGAAGGCGTCGATCATCCCGCCGAAGGCGTCGAACACCCCTTGGAAGATGCCCTTCACCACGTCGAACACGGTCTTGATCACGAAGCCGACGACGCGCAGGGCGACGCCGAGGCCGCGGAGGATCCAGCCGACCGGCGTAAGGAACTTGAAGGCGAACTTGGCGACCGCCTTGATCCCGGAGAGCAGGCCCGAGAAGAGACCTTCGCCCGCCCCGGTCCCGAACAGCCCCGAGACCGACGCGAAGAGATCGGAGAACGCCTGCTGGATCGTGCCAGCGATCTCGAAGACCGGCTCCAGGACGAAGAGCACCATCTCGGCGGCGCCCTCGATCACGCCGGCGACGACCTGGAACACGACGCCCAGTGCGCGGATCGACCAGGCGACGGGCGAGAAGGCGCGGAAGAGGAAGGACGCGATCCCCTGGATCGTCTTCAGGAACCCGCCGCCGGCGCCGCCCGCCGAGGCGAAGGCTCCCTTCACGCGGTCCACCACGCCGCGCACCGCCGTAACGATGGCGCGCATGGCCTCGACGATCGGTGAGAGCAGGACGCCGATCCCCTGGATGACCCCGGCCACCACGTTGGCGAGGATCTTGAGGCCGAACACGGCGAGGCGCAGCGACAGGACGAACGGATTGGCGATGGTGACGAGGAAGCCGAGCGCCTTCCCGATCCCCTGGAGGATCCCGGCGCCGCCGCCCGCCTCGCCGAAGACGCCGGCGAGCGACTCCTTCACCGAGACGAGCGCATCGCGGACGGTCTCGAACACCTCGACGATGCCGGAGAAGAGCGGCTTCACCGCGGCCACGGCACCGGCGACGATCGCCCCGAGGAACCGGAACACGGCCGCGATCCCCTTGAGCGTGGCGAGGGTCGCGAGCGCCGGGACGAGGATCGGCGCGAAGAGGAGCGCGAAGAGGACCTTCAGCCGCCCGGCCTCGCGGAGCAGGTCGGCGATCGGGTCGAAGATGTCGAGGAAGGCCCCGACCACCTCGACGACCCCCTGCCGGATGAGGTCGAGGGCTCCGAACACCGGCTTGAGCAGGCTCAGGACGGCCCCGAAGGCCGCCGCGATCACGGGCTTGAGGACCTTCCAGGCGATGAAGAGGACGCCCACCGCCGCGACGAGCAGGAGGATCAGCGGCAGGAGCGGCGCGAGCGCGGTCCAGATCGCCACGCCGGCCCCGACGGCCGCGGCGCCGAGCCCCGCGAACCCGCCCGCGGCGGCGAACGAGGCGGCGACCGACGCGAACGCGGCCGTGATCCAGCTCCACGCCGCGGCCACGAGCCCGCTGACGCCGCCGATGTTCGCGAGCCACGCGACGAGGTTGGCCCGCAGCGCCACGAGCTGGCCCCAGAGGGCGGCCGTGCCCGACACCAGGCCGGTCACGAGACCGCGGAGCTGCGCAGTCATCACCGTCCAGGTGAGCCCGAGCACCGAGTTGGAGGTGACCGCGATCCCCGCCGCCTCGGCGTACTGGAACATGCTCACCGAGAGGAGCGAGATCGTCCCGGAGATCACGAGCCCCACGCCCGAGAGCAGGAAGAAGGCGCCCGCGAGGCCCAGCACCGCCGCGACGGCGAACTTCACCGGCTCGGGCATGGCCAGGAAGACGGCCAGGAACTCGGTTCCGAGGTCGACGACCCACTTGAGGATCGGGATCAGGGTGTTCCCGATCGCGATGGCCACGTTCTTCACCGAGCCGACGAAGGTGTCGATCTTCGCGTTGAGGCTCTTGGTCTGCGCCTCGAAGGCCTGCTGCAGCGCCGTCCCCTCCTCGAAGGCGCGGATCGAGCTGCGGAGGTTCGTCTCGAGGCCCTCGGTCTGCGCGGCGAGGCCGAACACGGCCTGCTGCACGCGCACCCCCGCGAGGCCCATCTCGGCGAGCTTCTGCTGGACCTTGAACTTGTCCATGCCCTTGAACGAGGCGAAGAAGCGCTGCAGCGTCCCCGTCGCGTCCTCGGTGAACATCCGCTTGAACTGCGTCTCGGAGACGCCGATCTGCTTGGCGAACGCCCTCGTCTTGGTGGTCGCCGCGGCGAGGATCTTGGTCATCGCCGTCCCGCCGACCTCGGAGGAGACGCCGGCGTCGACCATGGTGGCGGCGAAGGCGTTGGCCTGGGCGGCGTTGATCCCGACCACGCGCGCCATGCCGGCGAAGCGCTTGGTGATCTCGAAGATGGTCGAAGCGTTCGCGGTCGTCGTGTTCGCGAGCTTGACCATCGACGAGCCGAGCCGGTTCGCCTGCTCGATCGGGAGGTCGAAGAGCTTGGAGAGCCGGGCCAGCGCCGCCGCGCCCGACTCCTCGGTGAAGTCCGAGGCGCGCGCGAGCTGGCTCGCCTGGAAGGCCAGCGCCTCGATCCCCTCCTTGGTCCCGATGCCGAGCTGGCCGGCGATGACGCCGACCTTCGCGAGCTCCTGCGCCGAGAGCGGCAGTGCCGCCGAGAGCTGCAGGAAGTCGTTCGACATCTCCCGGATCGTGGCGTCGGCGAAGGAGGTCTTCTGCTGGATGGTCAGCATGATGTCCTCGAGGTCCGCCGCCTCGCGGACCGAGAGCCCGACCGCGGCCGTGAGCCCGGCCCCGAGCCCCGTCGCGACCGCGCCCGCGCGGAGCTGCAGCGCCCCGAGCGCCTGCTGCGTGCTGAGGGCCTGCTGGTTCAGCATCCCGAGCGAGCGCGAGGCGCCCTGCACCGGCCCCGACATGGCGTCGGTGGCGGTGAGGCGCACGCCCAGCCCCAGGGTGCTCCCCGGCATCAGCGCCTCCTGCCGCGGCCGGCGCTACGGGCCGCGCGCTTCGCCTTCTCGGCCTCCTCCTCGATCGCCTCGTGGTGGCGGGCGCAGCGCTCATGGAGCCACACGCGGTCGGCGTCCGGCAGGTCGAGGATCTCGTCGAGCCCCATGGCGCCCTGGGTCGTCACCATGATCGTGAAGGCCTCCTCCATCACCCGCTGCGCTTCCGCCTCCGCGCCTCGCCCGGCTGCGGGAACAAAAAATCGCTCATCTCCAGGCTCATCGGGTTCGCCGCGCCGCAGAGGTCGCAGATCACCTCGTGCTCCAGCTCGGGGCCGGGCATGCGCGCCGTGAACTCGGCGTCGACCCAGTCGAGGACGCTGAGCGGGAGGTTTTCGAAGAAGGTGTTCGGGAAGGGCTTCGCCTGGCCGTTCCACTCTTCGAGGCAGAGGCCGTACATGCGGTAGTTGGCCTCGACCGGGTTCTTCTGGGCCAGCGGCACGATGGCGTGCTGATCCCGGCCGGCCGGGTAACGGAAGGCGGCGCGGACGCCGAGGTCCGGGTGCTCGATCCGGAAGCGCCGCGTGCGGCCGTCCTCGCCGATCTCGCCGTCGCCGTCGGCGAGGGGGTAGAGCTCGACGCGGTCCAGGTCGACGTCGAACTCGATCCGCTCGCGGCAGGCGCCGCACTGCAGATGCGCATGCACGCGGTCGCCGAGGGAGACCTGGCGGATCTTCATGGTCAGGAAGTCGCGGTCGCCCACGAGGAGGTCGTCGAGGGTCTGTCGATCGACGCGCCGGTCGCCGATCGTGTGCACGCAGGCGAGCAGCACGGCGTCGATGATCCGGGCGCCGTTCTTGCGCACGTCGGGCCGGGCGATGTTCTTGCGCACCCGGCCGGTCATGGGCGTGATCTCCGCCGCCCGGACGACCGCGCCGTCGCGCAGGAGGCCGCAAGGCAGCTCGATCGGGTAGGTCGGTTCCTTCTCGTCCTGAGGCATGGTGGCTCCTCCGGGCTCGCAGCCGATGACGGGGCACGCGGGCCGCCGCGCGGCCGGTGCGCGTCGCTACGCGACGAACGCCCCAGCAGCGAAAGGGCGCGCCGGCCTCGACGCGGGGACGCCACGCCGGAGCGGTGCGTTGGATCGCCGATCGCACCGACCGTACGATGGCCCATCAGGGGGCAGCATGGCCGGACGCGGGGCGGGCGCCGAAGACCACGCACGCCGGAACGGTGCGGCCCGCTCGGGCCGGGTCCATGGCGTCGACGTCGCGCTCACGCTCACCGAGGCGGGGGCGTTGCTCGGGCTCTCGGTGCGGGCCGTCCAGCGGCTGATCGGAGGCGGCTACCTGAAGCCGTTCTTCCTGCCCGCGAGCAACCGGCCGCGCATCCCCATGGACCAGGTGCTCGCGATCCGGGCGCGGACCGAGCGCGACGGACCACCGCGCCGCTTGCCGGGTGCGCGCAAGCGGAACGCGCGCGAGCCCTGACTCACATCGTCTGCCGGTGTCCCTCGTTCGCGAGCTCGAGGGTCTCGATGAGGACGTCGCTCGACTCGGCGTCGAGGTCGCCGATCTCCAGGACCGCGGGCCAGGCCTCGAAGACCTCCCACTCCTTCACCTTCACGCCGCCCTTGTCGTAGAGCTCGACGATGACGTTCCGGCGGAAGTCGGGCGTCGGCAGTCCGTCGGGGCCGAGGTTGCCGCTTTCGCCGATGCGGACGATGTCCTCGCGCCACTTCTTGAAGTCGTCGTTGGGGCTCATGCCCCGCTCCAGCACGATGTTGTCGTAGCTCGTGAGGCCGGGGAGCTTGTGCATGGTCACCGGGTCCGTGCCCTCGCGGTACTCGGTGATCTCGGTCTCCTCCTTGATCCCCGAGCACTTCTGGAAGCCCGCCGAGGCGAAGCCGTCGATCACCACGCGGAACTTGAAGCCGCGGAAGGGGTCGTGCCGTGCACCCTGGAACGTCGCCATGTCGTGTCCTCCTTCGCCCCGCGCCTACCGGTTCAGGATCTCCTCCGCGACGCTCGACCCACCGTCCCAGACCCCGACGCGGAAGATCACGAACTCGGCGGGGAACGGCGGGTTGACGCCGATCTCGCACCAGACGCGGCCCTGCGCGATCTCGGCCTGGGTGTTCGTCTCCTCGTCGCACTTGACGAAGAAGGCGCGCTTCACGTCCGTCGAGGGGAAGAGCATCCCCGCCTGCCAGAGGCCGCGCAGGAAGATCTCGTTGATGCGCGTGATCTGCCGCCAGAGCTTCGGGTCGTTGGGCTCGAAGGGGGCCCAGCGGTTCCCCTCCTCGATCGACTCCTCGATGAAGTTGAGCAGGCGCCGCACGTTCACGTAGTGCCGGCCGTCGGTCGTGCTCCAGAGCGTGCGCGCCCCCCAGATCCGGATGCCCTGGCCGGGGAACGAGCGGATCACGTTGACCCCGATGGGGTTCAGGATGTCCTGCTCGCCGTTCGTCGTGTGGTGCGTGAGGTCGAGGACGCCGCGCAGCGTCACGTTCGCGGGCGCCACGTGGACGCCCCGCTGGGCGGCGACGTCGGCCCACCGGCCCTGGACGTGGCCCGAGGGCGGCACGCGCAGCCGGGCCCCCGAGATCTCCGGGTCCGGGACGACGAGCCAGGGGTAGTAGAGCGCGCCGTAGGAGGAGTCCTTGTTCAGCTCGAACTGCCGGTACTCCTGGGCCTCGAGCGGCTCGTCGTCCGAGAGCGGCGTCTCGGCGATGTAGACGCAGTCGGCGCGGCGCTCGCAGTAGTCGATGCCGTTCCCCGTGACCTCGATCGCCGTGATGCCCGGCGTCGAGATCATGTTGACCTCGTCCACCGGGTCGAAGAGGAAGATGCCGCTCTTGGGGGCGGCGTCGCTGCCGATGTAGTCGGCGACCGTCGGGGTGGCGCCGTCGTCCCCGCCGGCGAGCGAGACCTGGAAGAGGGGCTCGGGGATCTGCTTCGTCGGGTCGGCCGGCGTCGAGAAGAGGTCGGTCGCCGCGATCCGCTTCGACTCGTTCTCCTTGCCCGCGAGCCGCGTCCCCACGTAGTCCGAGACGTTCGCGGGCTCCATCGAGAGGTACTGGTGGGTCTCGACGACGGCGCCCTCCTCGGCGACGAGGATGTGGAACTCCTGCGTGGCGACGACGGCGCCGGCGTCGATGGCGCCCGCGAGCGGAGCGAACTTGATCCGCCGGCCCGAGACCGACGTCACGAGCACCGCGGCGACCGGGTGGATCCCGTCGTCGAGGGTCACCCGCGCGCCGGCGTTGACGCCGAAGGTCGAGCGCAGCTCCGCCTCCGTGGCGCCCGCCGCGACGCCGGCCACGAGATCCGTCACCGCCCGGTGGGCGGTCGAGCACTGCGCCGGGACACCGGAAGGGAGGGTCGCGCCCGGCGTCGAGAGGGCGATCGCCTGGAACGTGATGGTGCGGGTCGCCACGGCGATCTCGCGCACGTAGGCCTCGCCGAACACCCCCGTGGCCGGGTCGATGAAGACGACCAGGTCGCCCTTCTCCAGGAAGCGCACCGACGCCAGCTCGGCCGTGGTCGCGCCGTCGGCCAGCGGCGCGGCGAGCGCGTGCTCCCAGCGCCGGGTCGTGAGCGTGAGGTCGTTGCCCCAGGCGCCGGGGCTCTGCGCCGCGACGGCGAGCGTCGCCCCGCCCTCGAGGTCGTCGAGCGTGCGGGTGGCGGCCAATGCGCCGAGCCCGATGATGCGGGAGACGAAGCAGCGCTTGCCCCCCTCGGCGAAGAAGCCGCGCACGGCGTGCGGCAGGAAGCTGCGCCGGTAGTAGCTGCCGTACTTCTCGACGAACTGCGAGAAGTTGGTCACGAGGTCCGCCCGGTCGACGGGCCCCTTGCGGGCGAAGCCGACGAAGCCGCCCGTCGAGACGCCGACCCCGACGATCTTGGGGACGGCCTTGGTCTCGACGACGTAGACCCCGGGGTGCAGAGTCTCGATACCTCCAGGCATGGCCTACCTCCTCCTGTTCGTGGGGCTCACGGGGTCCCTCCGTCGCCGCCGTCCGGGGTCGGAGCGGCAGGCTCCTCGCGCCGGCGCCGGGTCCGCCGTGGTTCGCCGGCGGGTTCGGCGACAGCCGCCTCGGGACGCCGCAGGCGGCCGGCCGGGGCGGGCCGGGTCGCGTCCAGGTTCGTCACGTCGCGCAGGTCGCCGCGGGCGAGGAGCTTCTGCACCTCGCTGCTCGCCAGCTCGGCGTCGCCGAGCGGCCGGCTGCGCTCGCGGTCGTGGAGGATGAGCGCCAGGCGCCGGCCCTGCTCGTCCGTCGTGTCGAGGTTCACGCAGAGCATCGCCCCGCTCGTGTTCATCAGGATGTGGCTGCTCATCGCACCTCCAGCTCGTCGAAGCGCCGGCCCATGCTCCCCACGCCGAAGCCGATCACCTCGGCGAGCCGCTTCTCCTCGGCCGCTCCGAGCCAGGCCGGCGCCTGGAGCGTCACCGCCGTCTGGATCACGGCGAGCCCCTCGCCGACCTGATCGGCGGCGTTGCTCGGGCCGTAGACCGTGACCGTGTAGTTCTCGCCCGTGGCGAGCGAGCGGACCGTCCGCTCCTGCTCCAGGATCCGGGCCAGGGCGTCGGACATGGCGAGCGTCTCGCGCTTCTTCTCGCTCTGGCAGGAGATCACGAGGTCGGCTGCGAGCCAGACCGGCTGGAGCCGCTCGCGAACGAGGCCGCGCGCCAGCGCCCAGTCGAGCTTGCGGTCGCCGCTGCGCAGCTTGCGCACCTCGGTCACGCGCGGGATCTGGAGAACGACCGAGGGAAGCTCCGAGAGCTGGTAGTCGACGTCCGGCGCGATGTGGACCGGCGGCCGGCCGACGAAGCGGACCTCGACGGACCCGGTGACCGGCCGCGCGAGCCGCACCGTCGTGCCGGCGAGACCGGCGAAGAGGTCGTCCGTGCGGCCCGGGTCGGCCGCCAGGTCGAAGACGTCGATCGGCTCGGCCACGGCGAGGTCGGTGTCGAGCGTGACCTCGGCCGCGCCGGCGACGTCCCCCCGCCACACCGAGCGGATCGCCATCCGCTCCTCGAGGTGGCGTTTCACCGAGCGGGCGAGGTCCTCCCAGAAATCGGCCTCGTGCTCGAGGTAGACCGCCACCCGCCGGAGAAGCGGGCTCCTCCCGTCGGGCGATGGCTCGAGGCGGACCGCGAGCGCGAGGTGCCGCCCGGGCGCCGGCGAGAGGTCGGGGATGGCGCGATCGACCTCCTCCGCGGTGTTCCAGTCGGCGGGACCGGCGGCGGGGATCCACGCCGAGCCGTCATGCCAGCGGACGGTCGCGCCACCATCGGTCGAGACGCGAAAGCGGACCGTGCCGCCCTGATCTTCGAGGTCGGCGCGGAGGCCGTAGAGCGAACGGAGCCCCGCGGCCGGCGCGCCCGGCAGGAGGGCCTCCGCCGCCGCGAGCACGCCGTCCGGCCGGTAGCGGCCGGTGGCCGGGTCGCGCGGGCGGAGCCGCAGCGCGCCGCCGACGAGGACAAGGTCCTCGCTGGCGAGCACCGCCGCGTCCGCGCGCGTCATGTCCCAGACCTTCTCCGGCATCTACGTCAGCTCCTCGTAGACGAGCGTCGCCTTGACGCGCTTCGTGCCGCCCTTGGGCTCCATGCGGACGATCACCTTCTCCTTCTCGGGGACCGGGAAGCCGTCGAGCGGGACAGGCACCGCAGTCCGGGTGGGGGCGTCGCCACGCCACCGGATCGCCTCGCTGCCGGCCGCGCCGGTCGCCAGCTCGAACTCGATGTCGTCGTGACCCGACACGAGGAGCCGCTGCAGCTTCCAGAGGGTGCCCGCGGGCACCTCGAGATCGAGGACCGCCGTCAGCCCCGTAGCGTCCTTGGCCTCGCTCGCGGTCCTGATGGCGCCCGAGGAGCCGCGGCCGGTGGCGTAGAACTCCCGCCGGAGGTCGGCCGTCGGCTTCTCGCGCTGCTTCGGGGTGTAGGTCCGCTCGCTCATCGCTGCACGAGCCTCCCGATCTCGGCCTGCACCTCGTCCCGGAAGATCGCCTCGACCTCTGCCTGCCCCTCGTCCCACGCCGGACGCACGTAGGGTCGCGGCGGGATGACGATCGCCTTCGTCGTGGGCTTGAGGTGGAGTCCCTTGGCGTGCAGGAACGCCCGCATGCGGGGCGTGACCTTGATCGTCGCCCCGAACTCCTGGACCGCGGCGATGCTCACGAGGTCCTTCCCGTTCGCCTTCGCGCCGCGCGCCACGCCGATGAAGGCGACGAGCTCGGAGAGGAACTGGACAGAGACCCCGTTCAGCAGGTCGCCGTGGTTCACGAGCGGGCGCTCGCTCCCCTTCTGCGCGATCGTGAACGGATGCAGGGGCGCGTGCTCGCTCCGGCCCCGCGCGATGTGCTTCTTGATCCGCGCATGGATCGCGACCGCGCCCTTGGCCACGCCGCGGGCGAGGCCGCGGCGGACCGCCGCGCGGAGCGCGCCGCGCTCGATCTCGCGGGCGCCGCCCCAACCGCCGGTCATCTCGAGGCGCAGCTTCATAGCGAGGCCCGCTCCTCGCGGTTGTGGGTGAATTCGGCGTAGACGAGCAGGAACGCCCCGCCGAGCGGGGACTCCGGTCGCACCTCCGCGAGGAGGAAGTCGACCGCCTCCCCGGCGACGCGGACGACGCGATCGCCCTTGGCGAGCGTCACGCCGGCGGCGTCGAGGTCGGCCTTGCGGAACACCAGGTGGCCGTCCGACTCGGCCCGGTCGCCGGTGAGCGAGGGGCTCCGGCGCTCGAACGCCGAGCCCGGCTTCCCGAGGTTCACCTGGCCCTGCAAGACGACCTCCTCGGAGCGGTCCTTCGTCCCGATCGGCTCCTCGAAGTCGGGGTCCCAGTGCGTGCGGTCCTTCGAGAGCTTTCGCACCACGATCTCGACGGTGTTCAGGCGAGCCGGGAGCATCAGACGACTCCCACGAAAGGCGGCGCCACGTAGTCGGCGAGGAGCCGGTCGACCGCGAGGTCGCCGCTGGTCCGCTCGTCGCCACTGGCGTCCTGCGGCGGCGCGAGGCGGTAGAGGTAGTTGTCCGTGCGCTCCTCGATGATCCGGTCGGTCACGGCGGCGCGGGCGCCGGCGTCGGTGGCGAGGCCGTGGCGGCTGCGCACCGCGAGCATCAAGCAGGCGCGCTCGACGGGCCGCGGCACGCGCCCGTAAGCGACGACTGGCGCCCCGGCCGGCGCACCCGCCGGGACCGGGTCGCCTGTGACCGTGGCGCCCGCGAGAGTCGCGACGAGGAGCGGCAGGGCGTCCCCGATGAGCAAGGCGTCCTTCGGCCGCACACCCGCCGCGCCGGCGAGCACCGCCTCGGTCGCTCCGGCCGCGAGGTCGGCGGCGAGCGAGGTTGCGACCTTGGGCCGCGCCTCCAGCCAGCCGAAGACGGCGTCGATCTCGACGTTCGCGCGGCCCCTGGGGAGCGTGCCCGTGACGACCTCGACATAGCGCTCGCGGACGGCGTACTCGACCGGCGCCAGCGTGCGGCCGTTCACGGCGAGCCGGTGGACATCGAGGATCGGCACCAGCGCCGGGTGGTGGAGGATCGCGCTCCCGTCGCCGTCGAGGCGGAGCGTCTCCCGCCGGGGGAAGAACCACTGCCCGGTCAGCCGGTCGATGAGCCGGCTCGCGAGCAGGATCATCTCCTGCGCGCGGGCATCCGGCACCGAGGCGGTATCGACCCCCTCGGCGCGCAGATCGGCGACGGTGGCATAGGGCGCGTCCACGGACTACGGACCTCCTCTCGAACGGCGGGCCCGCCGGCCCCGGCCGGCGTCGGACTCGGCCGGGTCGGCGGGGACCGACTCCTCGGGCCCGCTGGGCTCCGGTTCGGCGGTCGCCAACGGGGCGGAGCGACCCGCTCCCTCCGAAAGGGCGAGCGGCGCCACGGGCGGGGACGGTGCCGGGGGCGCCGGCGCGGGGGCCGGCCGTTCCGGCTCGGAGCGGAAGCTCCGAAAGGTGCGGGGCGCAGGCGGGGAGCCGCCGGCCATCGCGGCCGGATCGAGCGGGGTCCCCTCCGCGTCGCACTCGAAGAAGAGGTCGGGCTGCCCGCGGAACTTGCGCACGTCCTCCGGGATCGCCACGGCCAGCGGCGCGCCCTTCTTGAAGCGGTAGAGCTTGGCGCCGCGCGCGCCGACCACCGTGTACTCGAGCGCGCCCTTGAGCGCGAAGTGCGTCGTCTCCATCGCCGGCCTCCTCAGATGATCAGGCTGCGACGGCGGACGTTGGTGCACTTGACGATGGCGTCGATGTTCTCGACCCGCGCGTCGACCTGGTTGTAGACCACGCTCTCGATGCGGTCGAAGTCCTTGTTGAACTCGGTGAAGATCCGGGTGCCGTCGAGGATGCCCCAGATGAAGTTCTTGGGGTTGGCGAGCCAGAGGAACGAGCCCTCGGGGACCGTGCCGCCGCTGTCGGCGCCGCTCACCGTGCCGACGGCCAGGCCAAGCGTGTCCTGCGCCGTGCCGCTCGCGAGGATCTCGATCGAGGATCCGGCGCCCTTGGTGCGGGTCTGGATCTTGAGCTGCCCGTCGTTGTCGTCCTCGGCGAGGGCCGGCGCCGGCGCCGCGGCGAGCGCCGCGTTGATGACGCGGGCGACCGTCACCGTGTCGAGCGTGCCGGCCGGGAGCGTGACCGAGACGGTCCCGCCGCCGTCGACCTTGAGGTCGAGCGTGTCGTTCGAGCCCGTGACGACGAGGAAGGGCCCGAAGCGCAGGCCCACGATCGCGGCCGGGCTCGGCCCGGTGCGGACCGGCACCGGCAGGTCGTCGGGGATGAGCGGGACCTTGACGAGCGGGATCCCGAGCGGGGCGATGCCGGCGCCCTGGAGCGCGTTGTCGCCGAGCGCCGTCTCGCGCCCCGAGAGCACGTCGAGCCAGTCGTCGGCGATGGTGTCGGCCACGAACCAGCGGAGGTTCGGGTCGTTCTTGTACTGCTGCGGCAGCATCCGCTTCATCTCGGCGAAGATCCCCTTCTGGATCTCCGCGCCGCCGGCGTCGAGCACGTGCGCCCCGTCGGTCTGCTTGGCCCACCCGTCGAGCCGGCGCAGCAGCTTCGAGACCGGGTCGGTGAGGCCGGGCGGGAGCGCCGTGTCGCCACGGATCGAGAGCATCTCGAGGTCGGTCGAGATCCGCGCCGTCATCGCGCTCATGACGGTCGTCTCGAAGTCGTTCTGCTCGAGGTTCGACTGGAGCGTCTCGGTGGAGAGGTTCCAGGACGACTTCACCTTCTTCGCCTCGAGCTCGACCTTGCTGAACTTGGGCTTGGCCGGCGTGGCGCTCGCGGTGTTCTCGTCGACGCTCTCGGTGACGGGCTCGCCCACGTAGAGCTTGTCGATCTCCATCTTCGCCTGCGGCATCCGCACGCCGCGGACAAGCGGCAGCAGCGTGGCGAAGCGCTTCACCAGCGTGATGAAGCGGGCCTGCTGCTCGGGGCTGAGAAGACCGCCGTTGAGGAAGTCGGAGGTCTCGATGGTCTTCTCGATGTAGCGCTGGTTCTCGGTGGCCTTCATCGTCTACCTCCGTTCCGGACCCATGACCCGGCGGGCCTGGGTGATGGCGTTGCCGAAGATCCCCGCGAAGGGGTTGTCGGGGCTCGGGCGGGCCGTGCCGCGCGCGGGGTCCTCCTGGCCGTCCGCCGACTGCCGCACGCCGGCGACCTTCTCCATGCGGGCGACCCGGCCGCCGAGCTGCTCGGCCGCGCGCGCCTGCTCCGTGCGGATCGCCCGGAGCTCGTCCGCCAGCGCCCCGAGGCCCTTCATGAGCAGGTCCTCGACCTGGCCGCGGAAGCCCGCCGCGAGGTCCTTGAGCACGGCCGCCGCCGGGGCCGCGGCCTTCTCCGGCTCGCCCGCCGCCGGCTCGTCCGGCTCCGGGGCCGGCGGATCGGCCTCGTCGAGGAAGCGCTGCATGAGCGTGAGGATCCGGCGCAGGTCGAAGCGGGCCTTCTCGGTGAGCGACGCGCCGCGCACGCGCTCGAAGGCCGCCGCGAGCGCCTGGACCGCCTCGGGCGACTCCTGCTCGACGGTGTCGGGCTTTGCCCGCGCCTGGCCGCGGAGCAGCGTCCCGAGCCGCGTCAGGAAGGAGAGGCCCTTCTCGGCGTCCTCGGCCGGGTCGTCCGGCGGATCGTCGTCGCCGGCGCCCGCCTCGCCCGCGCCTTCCTCCGCCGGGGGCTCGGCCTCGGGGGTGTTCGGAGCCCGCTCCCCGTCCGTGCTGTCGCCGTGGCGCTCGCTGGCCGGGGTGTTCGCGTCCTCGGCGGCGGGCGTCGCTGCCGGCTGGCCCTCGGCGTCCGCGGGCCGCTCCTGGTCCTTCATGGCGTTCTCCTTGGGATCGACCGGCTCGCCGAGCAGGTCCTTCACCACCGCCTGGATGAAGCCGGTCCGCTCGTTCGCCGCCTGCTTCGGGCGCGTCGCCGCGATGTGCTCCAGGAGGATGTCCTCGATCACCCGGATCACCCGGCCGGTCTTCTTGTCCTCCTCGAAACGGACCGCCTTCGGGTTCTCGAGGTTGAGCACGCCGCCGATCGAGAGCTGCTTCTGCGCCCTGCCGGCCAGCACCTCGTTGAAGAGGTCGAGGGCCTGCGGGTACTTGGCATCGAGCTCGAAGTCGATCACCAGCTCGCGGGCCTTGCCCTTCGTCGCCGAGCGACCGCCGACGGTCCGGCCGAAGCCGAAGGTCGCGCGGTGGTGGTCGAGAAGCGGGAGCGCGCCCTCGGTCGCCTGCTTCGCCATCTGCGCGATGGCGCGGTCGCTCATGCGGTCGTCGTGGAAGTCGGGCAGCGTGTCGCTCGCCACGCCGACCACGTGCATGCGCCCCTCCCCGTCCTTGTAGGCATTGGTGAGCGGCAGGGCGAACTCGAAGCGCGTCCTCATGCCGGCCTCCGCACGGTCTCGACGCTGGCCACCGTCGTGCAGCGGCAGCGGCCGTGGTACGGGGGGAGCGGGGCGATCTTCTCGACGTCGCGATTGGCCCGGGCCGAGTCGGCCCCGCCCCGCGGCAGGTCCACCCGCCGGCCGCCGATCCGGGTGTAGGGCGCTTGGCGCGCCTCGTCCCACCGGAGCCACGGCATCAGCCGCTTCACGTCCTCGGGCGTGTCGGCGGCCTCGAGTTCGCTCACCACCGCAAGCGCCGTCTCGACCGAGAAGACGCGGCCGTCCATGTACTCGCAGGTCGGGCAGAGCCGCTTGTCGTTCACCACGAGGATCTCGTAGTGCGTGATCTCGGCGATCTCGTACGTGCGGACCTGGGCGACGTTGCGGGTCCGGTTGAGGCTCGCCGAGGCGATGGTGAGCCAGTGGTGGTCCGCCAGCGCGAAGCGCTCGCCGAGCCGCCGGCGCAGCTCGTCGGCCAGCGCGCGGCGCCCGAGGCCCTGCCCGATCGCCTCGGCCGTCGCCCGCTCGATTCCGTCGCGGACGTTGCGCGCGTAGTTCGTCCGGATCCAGTAGAGGTTGTGGCGCTGGAGCACACCGAGGCTGTTCGCGTCCGCCACGGTGAACGTGTCGGCGGGGAGCCCCACGGCGCCGGCGGCCGCCTTCCGGCTGCCCGCGTACATCGCCTCGAGCTCGCGCCCGACGTCCACCTCGACCGCGGCGGCGAACTCCACCCCGAGCCGCTGGCCGGCGAGGTCGTGGAAGGCGTCGAGCACGTGCTGCGCGACCTGGCGCTTCACGCCCGGCAGCGCCACGTGCGAGGCGGGGTCGGCCATGCGGGCGATGAGGTCGCGGACCTGGTCGTCGCGCAGGAACTCGCGCACGAATGTGCGGAACTCGCCCCGCAGCGCCGCGAAGAGGTTCAGCTCGAACGGCAGGATCTCGTCCGGCGCCTTCTCGACGCCGACGATGCTGCCGACGAGGTCCTCGACCGCGTCGAGAGCCGCCGCCTCGAGGATCGCCTCGCGCCGTTCGTCACAGGCCACGCACACGTCCACTCGCTCCTCCATGGAGGAATCCGGGCCGCCGGCGCGGTGGATGGATGCACCGGGGGCCGGGGCCACCAAGGTCCCGCCCACGAAAGCGCGGACCTGCCGGGGAACGGGGACACCGTGCCAGTGAAGGGAGGGCGGCGCGCGACGGCCGCCAGTGCTGCCCGGGTGGCCCGCCTACTTGGGGCCGCCCGGACCGCGGCGGCCTTCGTTCCGCGCCTCGAGCTCCTTGCGCAGCTCCAGCAGCTCGTCGAGCAGCGCGGTCGCCGACTTCGCGCCGGCCGCGGCCCGTGCCCCGAGCTGCAGCTCGAGCAGCGCCACGGGGAGCGGCTTGTCGGCGAAGGCGAACTCCTCGGGGTAGGGATCGAGGCCGAGGCTGTCGCGCAGGTCGTTGGGCGTGAGCGCCCCGTGCCGCGCGTAGAGGTCCTCGATCCGCGCCCGGTCCACAGGGTCGGAGATCTTGGGCCGCTTGAACCGGAACTCGACGAGCTTGGCCTCGAACGGCCGCGCATGCAGGATCGTGTGGTTGAGCCGGAACTCCTTGTCGAGGCGGTCGGGCTCGAACTCCTGCTCGTTGGTGATCTGGCGCGAGACCGCGGCCGTGGCCCGGTTCACGTCCTCGGTCGTGAAGAAGACCTTGGCGATGCCGAAGGCCTCGCGGATCTCCTCGTCGTTCGCCTGGCGGTAGCCGAGGAACGAGGCGTCCTCGGTGACGCCGACGGTGAGCGGCACCACGTTGATCTGCGCCTTGGTGTCGCCGATGCCGATCTTCTTCGACTCGCTCTGCAGCACCATCACGCGGTGCGCGTTCTCCGGGCCTTTCCCCTTGGCCAGGAACTGCCGGATCATGTCGATCGAGTCGGCCGTGAGCCGGCCGCCCGAGACCGTGATCGCCAGGCGCCCGACGGCGTCGTTCTCGAAGAAGGCGACGTTGCGCTGGGCGGCGAGGCGGTTCCCCGCGATGGCCGGGGCCGCCGCCACGAAGCGCGGCAGCCCGTAGAAGCTCGAGCGCGGGCTGTAGACCTTGAAGTGGATCAGCTCGGTCGCCCGGCGCGACGGAGGCAGCCCGCCACCCTCCGCCTCGCGGCCGGTGACCGCGTCGATCGCCCGCTCGTCACCGCAGTGCTTGAAGTAGCGCTGCTCGGTGCCGCGGATCTGGACGAAGCCGCGCCCGCCGGTGCGGATTCGGATCGTGTGGCTCGCGGCGTGGTAGAGGCCGTCGATCTCGCCGGCGTTGTTGCGCGTGACCTCGATGTAGCCGTTGCCGGTCGCCTCCTCGTCGATCTTCACGAGGTACATGAGCGTCGTGAACGGCATTTCGCGGTTCGGGTGGAGGAAGAGGGCCTCGAGCTTCGCCGTCTCTTCGGCGATCCGGTCGAGGTCGGCCTGGGGCGTGTCCTCGTTGAGGTCGATGACCGGGACGATCTCCCAGCCGAGGCCGACGGTGTTGCGGGCGTAGGTGTGGATCGCGCGATGGAGCCGCGTGTTCCGCTCCATGGCCGAGGCCCAGACGAGCGGGTTCGCCGGCGGCTCGATGATCTCGCCGCCGAGGTCGGCGAAGGGGTCCTCCAGGATCTGCCGGCTCTCGCCGGGCGCCCCCTCGCCGCCGCCGAGCAGGAGAGCCTTGACGACCTCCTCGGCCTCGCCGACGTCCGCTTCGAGTTGGTCCAGCGTCTCGGTCATCGCGCGTCTACTCGCCCTTCCCGTCCGTGGTCTTCTCGGGCAGGGCCGCCCGCGTCGCGTTCGGCCCCATCGTCAGGTCGCCTCCGCTCCGGGCCATCCCCGCCGTCGGCTGCCGGCGTCCCGCCCCGCCGCCGCGGGCCGTCGCCGACTGCTCGGGCCGCGCGGTCATGCCGCCGCGTGCGGTCTTGCTGCTCCCGGGATGCCATCGCTCGCTCCTTTCTCCGGCTCGCCCTTGAAAACCACTGGGAGGCCGAGCCGCCGCGCCTCCGCGATCTCGGCCGCGACGCCCGCCGTCACCGGCCCGTAGACCCACACCACCTCGCACGCGGCGAGGAACGCGAGCCCCGCGCGCATGCCCAGGGCGCGTTCCGCCGGGTCCGCGTCGTCCAGGAACTGCGGGCAGAGCAGGTGCGGCGCGAAGGGGGCGTGCCCGGCGAGCGCCGCCTCCCGGCAGGCCGCCAGGACACGTTCCCGGTTCGCGTCCCGGCTGGGCGCGTCCGCCGCCCGCCAGGGGCTCGCCACGAAGACCCGCACAGGCCCCTCCTCCGGCGCGGTTTCCCCGAGGAATCCACAGCCCGCCTCCGGCCGGGCGCCGCAGGGGCTTGCGTCTCAAAGACTTACGTGGCAGGCACTTATATCGAGAATCCAGCGAGGTTCGCCTTGCTATCTCCGCGCGCCTACGGAAATACATACACGCGTGTCGAGGCAACCCATTGCTCCGGAAGGAGATAGGAAGATGAACCTGCGCGAGCAGACCTTCGGGATCGAGATCGAGACGGTGGGCGCGACCCGCGAAGCGGTCGCCGGGGCCGTCCACACGGTGGTCGGCGGGACCCTGCGCGGGACGGAGGTCACCGACCGCCAGGGGCGAACCTGGAAGGTGGTGCGCGACGGGAGCCTGGCGAACGGCGGCGCCGAGGTGGTGAGCCCGATCCTGCGCTACCCGGACCTCGAGGAGCTGCAGGCGGTCGTCCGCGCGATCCGCGCCTGCGGCGCGAAGGCCGACGCGTCCTGCGGAATCCACGTCCACGTCGGCGCGCAGCCGCACACCGCCCGCTCGCTCGCGAACCTCGCCAAGCAGGTCAACAAGAACGAGGCCCTGCTGGTCGCGGGCCTCCAGGTCCTGCCGAACCGCCAGGGGCGTTACGCCCGCCTGGTCGACCAGACCTTCCTCGGCCGGATCGTGGCGCGCGCGCCGCGGACGCTCGACGAGCTGAACACCGCCTGGTACGGGTTCCACAACCCGAGCCCGACGCACTACGACCAGACCCGCTACCACGGGCTCAACCTGCACAACGTCTGGTACCGGGGGACGGTCGAGTTCCGCTGGTTCAACGGCACGCTCCACGCCGGGAAGGTGAAGGCCTACGTGCAGCTCTGCCTGGCCATCAGCGCCAAGGCGCTCAAGAGCCGCTCGGCCAGCCACGCCCCGAAGCCGGTCGCCGGCTCCGCCAAGTACGACCTGCGGGTCTGGCTGCTGAACCTCGGGCTGATCGGGGACGAGTTCAAGACCGCGCGCCTCCACCTCACGCAGCACCTCGCCGGCTCGGCCGCCTGGAAGCACGGACGGCCCCAGGCCGCCGCCGCGTAGCGGCCGGCCGCCCGGCGCCGGGAGCGCCGCGCACCCGCCTCCGCGGGCCGCCGCGCCGTCCGTCCTTCCCGCTGCCTCAGTCACCGTCGATCTCCTGCAGCACGAGCCACACGCCCCGCTCCGCCTCCACGGCGAGCGCGCCGTCCGGCGCGGTCCCGGCCCACCAGCCGAACTCGGACGCGGCGGGCGCACCGGGAGCGAGCCCGGCCTTCGAAAGCGCGGCCTCGATCTCGCCCGGGGACACCGCCCCCTTCGAGACGAAGACCCCGGCCACGCGGTAGCCGACGGCCGCCTCCTTGGCGATGGCCGCCCCCGCACTGGCCCCGCGGGCCAGCACGTCGTCGCGCCCGGCCCGGCCGGCGCCGAGCAGCACCGCCTTCAGCACCTGCCCGCACTCGGGGCACTCCTGGCGGGCGCCGGCCGCGCGGCGGGGCCGCAGCGACTCCAGGGTCCGAAAGCAGCAGCCCCGGGGCGCGCCGGCGGGCGCAGCGAACGCCACGCGACCCAGCAGTGCGCGCATCAGCTCCTCCGTGTTCGTGGCGGTCTTCACAGCAGGATCACCTCCCCGGCCTCGCCGTCGTCCGCGGCGTGGGCCGTTGCGTACTCGATGAAGCGGTCGAACTCGTCGATGAACAGGAACGCGAGCATCGCGCAGAGCAGCGCGTCCGGGCCGTGGTCGTCCTTCTTGACCACGTTCCCCTTGTCGTCCCGGTGGTAGGTCATGAGCTGGCGCAGGACGACCTTGAGGTCGCCCCGGTCGGCGATCCGGATCTTGCGGTGGTCGAAGTAGCGCTCGAGGTTGGCGATGCCGAGGTCCTTGTACTTGTTGAACGCCACCCGATGGACCTCGAAGCCGGCGTTCTCGAGGTCCATCGCCCCGTAGAGGTTCTCGGCGTCGGCGTAGACGTCGAAGTCGTCGTAGGTGGCGCGCAGCCAGAAGAGGTACTCGACGATGTCGCTCGTCGGCCGGCCCTGGAACACGCGCCCGTGCGGGACGCCCACGAAGGTGTCGCAGCGGGCGGCGAGCACGGCCACGGCGAAGCCGCCCCAGTCGATGCCGACCGCCTTGCGCGCCTGGCGCACGACCTCGATCTCGCCGTCCGTGGCCGCCTGCTCGACGCGCTCGGGGTTGTAGATCGGGCCCGAGGTGCGGGGCCGCTGGCACTCGTGCTCGACGCGCCAGGTCTCGCCGCCGGCGTTGAGCACCTTGGCCTTGATGACGTTTTCGCGGGGGAGGTAGCCCTCGGCGTCGCGCGCCCGGCCGTCGCAGCCCTCGAAGCGGTGGCCGGTGACGGTGCCGAGCTCGTCGCGCGTCTCGACCCGCTCGGTGAGCGGACAGCGCGTGCGGCAGAAGGCGAGCGCCTTCGGGTCGTCGGGCGTCGCGGTGTCGAGGCCCGCCGTGCAGCGGCGCATGATGTCGTAGACGTCCCACTTGTAGCGGCGGTAGCCCTTCTCGGCCGCGAAGTCCCAGTGCTCCTGGAAGAAGCCGAACGGGATGTGGAACGTCGAGAGCAGGACGACCGTGAAGTGCTCCTCGGAGAGCACGCCCTGGATCGCCGCCGTGAGCACCTTGCCGACGCGCGGGTCCTCCTGGCAGCTCTCGTCGGCCACGAACACCGGCGCGTGCTTGCCGCGGGCCGCCTTCTCCGACGCGGGGCAGCACTTGAGCGAGACGCCGTTCTTCATGACGGTCTCGGAGAGGAGCGGGTCCTTGGCGAGCAGGACCTCGGCCATCCCCGGCACCGCGTACCAGAACTGCGTCGTGTACTCGTAGACCCGCTTGGCCTGCTCGCCCGAGCCCGCGAAGTCCACCGCGCTCTTGTGGCGGTAGACCATCAGGAGCCAGATCAGGACCGCCGCGCAGAGCGAGCCGCCGCCGCCGCGGGGCTTCCAGAGGATGGCCTGCTGGGTGCGCTCGTAGAACAGGTCCGCGAGGAACTCGACCATCTTCGGGATGAGCCGGATCGGGAGCTTCCGGCCGTCCTTGAAGACGAACAGGTGCCCCTCGACGCAGCGCCGCAGCCGCGCGTTCTGCTCCTCGGGCGAAAGGCCGTCCTCCAGCAGGTCGGGCAGGCCGAACTCCACCGGGTCGAGGCCCAGGCCCATCTTGTCGAGCAGGCTCCCCGGGGTGGTGCTCACCACCAGGAAGCCCCCGTCGCCGGCGTCGATCGGCCGCAGGTCCGCGGGCATCAGGCCGCCCTCCCGGCCAGCACCGCGGCCCGGCTCCCGGCCCCGGGGCGCCCGCCCGGGCGCGGGCCAGGAACGTCGTAAATCCTTCTCCAGACACGCCTTGCTATTCCGCGCGACCTACGGAAATACATGGAGGCGCGGTCGGGACGGGCCCGCCCGCGCAACGCCCGCGCGAAAGGAGGCGCACCATGAGCAAGCAGATCAACCTGCGACAGGCCGCCGACGAGTACGTCGAGCACCTGCGCGCCGCCGGCAAGGCGGACCCCACGGTCCGCTCCTACGCCGGCGACCTCGAGATGGCGGTCCGGTTCTTCGGGGCCGAGAAGCAGATGGGCAAGTTCCTCAAGGTCCACGTGAAGCGGCTCCTCGACTCGGACGCCTTCAACAAGCGCCGGAGCGGCGCCCCGAAGACCGAGGTGACCATCCGGAAGTCGAGGCGCGCGATCCGGCAGTTCTTCGAGTGGGCCGTCGGCCAGGGCTACCTGGTCGCCGTCCCGATGACCGAAAGCGCACGGACGTAGGGAGACGGGGCCATGGAATCGATCATCGGCACCGTCCGCCGCTACGCCGGCACCTTCCACCGCGGGATCACCGGCCGCCGGGTCGTGATCGTCGCCGTCCACCGCGGCGGCCCCGACGACGGCGAGATCCTGCGGGACGACCGTGCCATCGGCCGGCTCCGGCCGGACGACGCCGTCGAGTTCGCCCCGCTCATCCGCGAGGCGGACGGGAGCGAGCGACCGTCCTTCGTGACGTCCGACGCCCGGCCCGACGAGCTGGAGGCGGTCGATGCCGGGTAGCGGAGCCGACCAGCCCGCCCGCCGGACGCTGACCGTCTCGGCCCTGCACACCGGGAACGGCCGCACCGTGGTCCCCTGGCTCCGGCTCTCCGGGCATTGGCTCCGGCGCGCCGGCTTCGAGCCGGGGGTGAAGTACGTCGTCACCGTGGAACGCGACCGGCTCGTCCTCGATGCGTGCCGGGCGGACCGCTCCGACCACGAACCCAAGGGAGGGAAGCGATGACCGAGCAGGCCAGCGCCAGCCGCACCGCCAAGGGCGAACAGATCGCCGAGTACATCCGCGTCCACCAGCTCGACGACGCCGGGCGCGGCTACGCCGTCATGGGCGCCTACGTGAGCCCGGCCGACGGCCACGCCTACGAGTCCCGCTGCCACATCGGCTGCCCGAAGGACTGCACGGCGCACGTCCCGCGCGTCGTCGACCACGGCCCGGTCACCGAGCCCGGCCCGGTCGCGCGCGTCGAGCGGGCGCGCGCGCGCTTCTACCGCTTCGGCTTCTGAAGGGAGGACGCGAATGCAGCTCGACAACGCCATCGCCCGCTTCGAGACCCAGCTCCGCGCCGACAGCCGCTCGGCGCACACGATCTCCTCCTACCTCCGCGACCTGCGCGTGCTCGCCGGCTGGCTCGACGCGACGGGCCGGCCGGCCGAGGTGGGCCGGCTCACCACGGACGACCTGTCCGCGTTCGTCACCAGCCCCGCCGTGACCGAGAAGGGGGACGGGGCGGCGAAGGCGCCGGGTTCCGTGGACAAGGTGAAGATGTCGCTCAAGGCCTTCTTCACCTTCCTCGTAAACACCGAGGCGATCCCGACCAGCCCCGCGCGGCTCCTCCGGGCCCGGAAGGGGCGCGAGCGCGTGCCGCCGGAGGTCCTTACCCCGCCGGAGAAGCGCACGCTCCTCCGCACCGTCGAGCAGACGCGGGGCGACAAGGCCCGCCGGGATCTCGTGCTGCTGGATCTCTTCCTGCACACCGGGCTGCGCCTGGAGTCGCTCGAAGCGCTCGACTCCGACGACGTGCGGCTGGCGGAGAAGCGCCTCGCCGTGCGCACGCTCAAGGGCGGCGGCGAGACGCAGAAGTTCCTCCCGGCCAAGCTGCGCGACCGGCTCGCCGCCTACCTGCGCTGGCGCAGCCGGATCGACAGCGATTCGCCGGCCCTCTTTCTCTCGAACCGGAACACCCGCCTCTCGGCCCGGCAGATCGAGCGCATCGTCCCCGAGTGGGCGGGCCGCGCCGGGATCGAGAAGCCGATCACCGTCCACACGCTGCGGCACACCTTCGCCACCGACCTCTACCGCCGCTCCCGCGACCTGCTCGTCGTGCAGCGGGCGCTCGACCACCGCCAGGTCACGACGACGCAGATCTACGCGCAGGTCTCCGACGCCGACCTCGAGGCGGCCCTCGAGTCGCTCTGATCCCGCGGGGCCGGGTTCACCGTGACCCGGTAGAACGCCGCGATCTCCCGCGCCGCCCCTGCCACGACGGCCGCATCCGCGACCCCGGCCTCCGAAGTGGGCCTCGATCCGCTCGGGCCAGGGCCCGCGGGCGTTCGGCGCCGCCTCGCCCCCCGCGGGCACGAGCCGGCCCCGGATGGCCGCCACGTCGGCGCCAGGGGCGCCACTGTCGGCGCCGTGGGCGCGTTCCGGGGGGCGGTTCGGCCCATCGGGCGCCCCCTTCGGGCCAGGGCGCCACAGGGGGCGCCGTGGGCGACCTCGCCGGGCGGGTTGGCCCTTCCTCCACGATGGCGGCGTTCACCTCGCGCATGGCACGCTCACGCCCCCGGCCCGCCCCAACCCGCCGGCGCCGCGGCCGGGACTTCGGCGGATTCGTTCACAAATCCGACGTTCTCGCCGGATCCCGCCGCGGTCCCGAGTCGCCAAGCTGCGGACCCGCAAAGACTTGCGGCGATAGGCCCGATCCGCCGCCTGGCAGTAATCCGACCTTTGTTCGGCGTTTTCCGCGAGTAGCGCCGACGCGAGCTCCGGCCGCGGGCGGAACACGCCGGCCCCTCAGGCCCCGTTGCCGAGCTCGTAGCGGAACGGCGCCTTGTTGACCTGCGTGGCGAAGCGCTCGGCGAAGAGGCGCGCGTCGGCCCGGCCGAGGCGCCGCTCGCGCAGGAACTCCTGGACGATCTCGGCCACGATCACCTCGAGGATGTGCAGGTTGAACTCCATCACGCCGCGGATCTCGCGGATCTCCGTCGGCTCCCCGCGCACCAGCCGCTCGCCCTTGATCCCCGTGTCGATGAGATTCAGCGCGTCCGAGACCGAGCGGGCGTCGTGCTTCGTCAGCGCCTGCACGCCCTTGGTCTGCAGCGCCTGGTACTCGCGCAGGTGGCGCCGCTGCATCTCGGCGATGGTCTCCTGGATGACCGAGCCCACGCGCCGGTTTATCTGGTTCACGGTCTCGGCGCGCTCGAGGTGCCACTTGTCGCGCTTGCGCCACTCCGCGATGGTGTTCGGCCGCGAGATGCCCAGCTCGCGCGCGATCTCCTTGTCGCTGCCGTAGTTCCCCGACAGCCACATGATCTTGGCGCGGCGGCGGACGTCCTCGCTGTAGTGGCGGCGATCCTTCACGGTGCCTCACGGTCCGGCGCCGCGTTTTCTGGCGCCGCCACCGGTTCCTTCACGCCTTGTCCACGGACCCAGCCGCGGAAGTTGCAGCCGGGCCGGAAGATCACGACCCGCGTCGCCGGCACCTCCACGGCCTCGCCCGTCTGCGGGTTGCGGCGCCGGCGCGCCCGGCGGGTGCGGACCTCGAACACGCCGAAGTCCCGCAGCTCGAGCCGGCCCGCGGTCAGCACCGCGTCGACGATGGCGTCGAGCGTCCCCTGGACGACGAGCTTGGCGTCGGCCAGCCGCAGGCCGTGCGCGGCGGCGATCGCGCGGACGAGGTCCTCCTTGCGGACCCTGGCGGGCACGGGCGGGTCATTCATCGGCGCTCGCCTCCGGCGTGGCGGGCGCATCCGGGACCGGCTCGCCCATGGCCTGCAGGTAGGCCACGGCCATCAGCTCGATCGCCCGGCCCTTGCGGTTCTTGATGGCGCCGACCTCCCGGATCGCCCGCTCCATGGCGGCCTCGACCACCACGTACTGCTTCTTGTCGAGGACGATGCTCACGATCACGGGCGCCTCGGCCTCCTCCTTCGCCGCCTCCTCCTCCAGCATGCGGTCGAGACCCTCGGGGAGCTTGAGTAGCTCGAGTGCGTCCTCGATCGCCGAGGCGTCGTAGGGCAGCAGCGTCTCGAGGTCCTCGATGGCGATCTCCCGGTTGAGGTCGTGGAGCAATTCGGCGAGCAGCGCCGGCACCGGCTCCCCGGACATCTCGTTGAGGTTGATCGAGAGGACCTTCGCCCGCTTGTCGTCGAGATCGACGACCACGCAGGGCATCGACTCGTAGCCGAGCTTCTCCTTGCAGATCTTCCAGCGGTGGTAGCCGCCGAGGATCTCGTAGCGCTCGGCCTCGCTCGGGTGCGGCCGGACGACCATCGGCTCGACGAGCCCCTCGCGCCGGAGGTACTCGGTGAGCTTGTGCTCGATCTCGGCCGGCATGCGGTTTACGTTCCACGGGTTCGGGATCAGATGCCCGACCGGGATCTCGACGATCTGCAGCGCGCGCGCCTGGTTGCTCATGCGGCCCTCCCGATGACAAGGATCTCCTTGGCGTCGGCCCGCTGGCCGCCCGCCTCGGCGTAGTGGTAGCGGTGGCGGACCGGGATCACTTCGGCGGGCCGGAAGCGGGCGACCATCTCGCGGCACTCCTCGGCGTCGATCCGCCCGCCGCCGAAGGAGAGCACCCAGACCGGGAAGCGGGTCGCCTGAACGAGCAGGTCGAGGAGCGCCTGCTTCGCCTCGCTGCGATTGAAGCGGCTGACGGTCCGCTCGACCTCACGGCCGGCGAGGATGCTGTCGAGCACCCGGTAGACCTTCTCGTAGGCATTCGACCCCCAGTACGGCGGGTCGAGGTAGAGCACGTCGCCCTCGACCGCCGAGAGGAAGTCGAACACGTCCTGCTGGTGCATCGCGTTGGCGTGCCCGTTCGAGAAGACGCCGGCGTTGAGGTCGCGGAGGATCACCCGCATCCGCTCGGGCGAGGGGTGCTTGAAGAGGGTCGTCAGCTTGACGCGGTAGACGTTGGGGTTCAGGTTGTTGCAGTCGCCGGCCACGACCTTGTGGATGAGCCCGGGCTGGTGGAAGTCGCCGAAGGGCCGCCAGCGGACGATGAAGTGGATCGTCGCGAGGAGCAGCAGGTCGCGGCGCACCGGGTTCGCGGCGGAGCGCGCGTGGGCCAGCGCCCCGTCGATGATCCGGGCGTGGCGCGGGAGGAAGTGGTCCGAGGCGTAGGTCCGCTCGACGTAGCCGTCGCTCGCCGGGTGCGGGGCGAGCAGGACCCGGACGTCGTCCTCGTGCAGGCGCATGGTGCTGTTCGCGATCACGGCCCGGCCCACGATGGCCGAGCGCTCGGCGATGTCGTTCGCGATGACCTGGTAGCCACGCGCCTTGGCGTAGAGCGCGACGGAGCCGCCGCCCATGAAGGCGTCCACGAACACGGGCGCCTCGGCCGGCGGCGGCACGTGGCGGAAGATCTGCGCGGTTAACGCTCTCTTGCCCCCGAAATAGGGAGGGAGCGCCTTGAAGATGCCGAGCGCCATCACACCCTCCCCACGAGCACGAACTCGCGGTTGCGGGCCCGGTGCTCGGCGCTCGCCAGACCCGTGCAGTGGGCGTAGGCGATCTCCTTGGCCTCGACCGCCGAGCGGAACTTGCGCATCAGCGCGACCAGATCGTCGAGGTTCGCCTTCGCGTTCCCGAAGGACATCACCCAGAGCGGGACGTGGCGCGCGAGGTCGAACATCCGCTCGACGAAGCCAAGCGCCCCCTCGCGGCTGAAGACGCTCCGCTCGGCCGGCAGTTCCTCGCCGCGCAGCACGTTGTCGACGACCCGGAGCGCAGTCTCGTAGGACATCGTCCCGTAGTAGGGCGGGTCGAAGTAGGCGACGCCCCCCTCCACCTGCGGCAGGAACTCGAACACGTCGAGGCACCAGACCTGGTTCGCCTGGGCATTCGAGAACACGCCGCGGTTGATCTGCCGGCGGATCGCCTCGGCGTTGGTGCGCGGGTGGCCGCTGATGCGGCGGGTGAGCGCGTCCCGCACGTAGTGCGGGTTCATCTCCTCCCAGCGCTCCTCTTGCATCTGGTGGACGATGGTCTTCGCCCCGAAGTTGCCCATGGGGCGCATGCGGAACATGTACTTCACGACGAGGAGCAGGAGCAGCCAGCGCGTCGGCCCCTCGACCGCGGGAATGCGTGCGAGCGCCCGGTCGAGGAAGCGCGCGTGCTTCGTCGTGAAGACGTCCGGGCAGTAGCGCCGCTCGACGAAGCCCGGCTCGGTCCCGTTATCGACGAACAGCCGGAGGAGGTCCTCCTTCGCGAGCTTCGTCCGGTCGTTCTCGATCAGCGCCTTCCCGACGATGTGGCTGCGCTCGGCGATGTCGTTCGCGAGCACCCGGTAGCCACGGGCCTTCGCGTAGAGCGAGACCGATCCGCCCCCGAGGAAGGCATCGATGAAGACGGGCGCCTCCGCCGGCGGCGGGACGTGCTTGAAGATCTCGCCGGCCAACCTTCGCTTGCCGCCCCAATAGGGAGGCAGGGCGTCAAACATCCGGAGGCTCATGACGCCCTCGCCTCACGCTCTCGCTCCGCGTTCTCCGGGCGAGCGGCGGCAAGGACTCTCGCGACGCACGCCGCCGGGTCGCCGTAGATCTCGACTTCCGTGAAGCGGTGCACCGTGAAGCCGAGCCAGGTCAGAAAGCGATCCTTGAGCCGGTCGTCCTCGGGACGGCCAGGCAAGGAGTGCCAGTAGACTCCGTCGCACTCGATGACCGCCCGTAGCGGAGGCAGGAAGAAATCGAGCCGCAGCCCCGCGATCTCGTACTCTTGCTCGAAGGCGACCCCGCGGCGCTCCAGTTCCTCGCGGATGAGCCGCTCAATGTTCGTCTCACCGGTGTAGCGCCGGTAGCATGCGTCGCGGCAGAACTGGCCAGCTCCCGGTCTTTCGACCAGCGAGCGCTTCCTCCGGAATGTCTCGCCACACGTCTTGCAGGTGCGAACCACCTGGTTCCGCTGCTTGTACGGAATGCGCCACGCCGTCTGGTTCTTGCGCTCGACCGCGAACTCGGACCGCCCGACGGCCGTTGCCACCTCGGCGTAGGAGCACTTCCGGCGGAGCATCTCCGTGGCCGTGGTCTCCTCCTCGGCCTTCCAGTCCCGCCAGTTGATGCGCCAGTACTCGTGGTTCGCCGACATGACGGCGGGCTTCGACTTCCCGATGGCGCAGCCAACTTGGGCGTACGTGTGTCCCTCGCGGAGCAGGCGCTGGGCTTCCGCGATCTGCCGGCGCGACCAGGTCCGCGGCCCATCCGCTGACGCTGGCGGAGAACCGCGACTTGGCTTCAGGGGCGTGCTGATCTCGGTAGCCATCGCCTCGCTCCAGCACTCGCTGGCAGTCCAGGCAGAGCCGAGGCCGCCCCGCAGGTGGAGCGGCAACTCGGCTACCCGAAGGCGAAAGGGCGCGATGGAGACGAGGCGGGGACAGAGGCGACTTGCAGCGGGGCGTCCGAACCGACTCGCGCGGGCAAGTCGCTACACCGGCGCCTCGCCGCCGAAGCCGTTCCGGTGGGAGACGGCGATCGCCGCGGCCAGGGCGTCCGCCGCGTGCTGCGGGCGCGGCACGTCGTCGAGCCGAAGGATGTGCCGGACCATCCGCTGGACCTGGTCCTTGGCGGCGTTCCGGTAGCCGGTGACGGCGACCTTCAGCTCCTGGGCCGAGAACTCGGTGTACGGGATGCCGCGCTCGCGGAAGAGGGTCTTGAGCGCGCCGAGGACGTTGCCGAGCTTGATCGATGAGGTCACGTTCTGCCGGTAGAACCGGAACTCCTCGATGCCGATCCGGTCGGGGCTGTAGATCAGCAGCAGCTCGTCGAGGCGGTCGGTGATCTCGGCGAGGCGGGCGTCGACGTCGGCGCGCATCGAGCGGCTCCGATCGTGACGGGTGCGGATGGCGCCGTAGGCCAGGCAGGTGAGCCGGCCGCGGTCCTCCTTCACCACGCCGAAGCCGAGGGTTAGGCCCGGATCAACGCCGAGATAGACCCTCATCGTTCGGCCACCTTGCGCGCGTTGAAGCGCGGCGACACCGAGCGCTCGGCGAGCGCCTCGAGCCGGGTCTGGAGCAGCCGGACCTGCGCCGGCGCCATCTGCTTGCGCAGCTCCTTGAGCAGCGCGTCGACCTTCGCCTTGTCGACGACGAGGAGGCGGTCGGCGAGAGCTGCGGGCTCGTCCCCGGTCGCGCCGGCGAGGATCGCGAGCGTCGGCTCCTTCGGATAGTCGAGCCGCGTGGTCTCGCCCATCCAGTAGCGGACGCCGCCGAGGACGAGCTCGTCGCGGTCGCGCAGGTGCGCCTTGAGGACGCCCTCGAGCTCGGCCTTGCGCGCGTAGGCGACCTTCGCCACGTGCGCGACCTGCTCGCGCTCGCGGGCGATGCGTTCGAGCTTCTCGATGTCCTCGGCGATCGCCTCGTGTTCGCCGAGCAGCGCGCGGGCGTACGCCGGGCACTGGCGCCGGTGGTCGCAGTAGCAGCAGTTGGCGTTGAGGCGCGCCGGGTACTCGGTCGCGGTCTCGGTCTGGCGGCCGAGCGTCTCGACGTAGTCGCGCGCGGCGGCGAGCTGCTCCTCGGTCCGGGTCGTCGTCATCTTGAACCCGTGCCGCAACAGGTGGAGCGAGAGCTTCACGTGGCTGGCGTCGGGGAACAGCGCGCGGACCGCGAGCGCGTAGATCGAGAGCTGGAGGTCGTGCGCGACCTCCTCCTCGCTGAAGATCATGCGGTTCGTCTTGTAGTCGACGACCTCGACACCGCCGTCCTCGAGGCGGTCGATCCGGTCGATGTAGCCCTTGACGGTGAACGGGCCGACCGCGATGGCGAACTCGGTCTCGACGCCGAGGATCCAGTCGGGATCGAAAACACCGTGCTTGGCGGCGAAGTCGTCGAGGATCGCCACGCCCTCCTCGAACTGCGCGACCGACGCGAGGCCCGCCGTCTGCCAGCGGTCCTTGAAGATCTCGACCAGCGCGTCGCGCTCGATCGGGCCGCGGTAGCGCGCTTCCCAGCGCGAACGGACGTAGTCCTCCAGGACCTGGTGGATGAGCCCGCCGAAGAGGAGGTTCTCGTTCGGCTCGCTCCGCGCGTGGCGGACGTAGTGCAGCTCGAAGGCCTTCGGGCAGGACTCGAAGCGGGAGAGGCGCGAGTAGCTGAGGTACGTGTTCTTGAACGTCGTCGCCATCGGCGCCCCCCCCCGTGCCCGGAGGCCGCCAGGCCCCGGACTACCGTTCGCTCCGGAGGATGTCTCGCGCGCGCTCGACGTTGAGCGCGCCATCCCCGGTCGAAAGGGCGGCGTCGTGGGCAGAGGGGGACGGTGCGGGCGGGCCGGCGAGCGTGCGGCGCAGCGTGGCCTCGAAGCCGTCGCGGATCTCGTCGCCGGTCATCTCGTGGCCGCACTCGCGTATCCACTCGATGAGCCGGTTCAGCTCCTCGACCTCGCGCTCCCACTTCTCGACGAGGCGGTCGCGCTCGGCCTTCGGCGTCGTCGGGTCGTCGATCCGACGCCGGAGGTCCTGCTCGCGGTCGAGGAGGATGTCGTAGTGCATCTGGTGGTCGAGGAGCTTGCGCCGGCGGACCCGGTCCTGCCAGCCCTCGACTGGCGTGAGCGTGCGGCCGTCCTTGGTGGTCAGCTCGAGGATCTCGCCGCCGAAGGTGTCGAGGCAGAGCCCGAACTTGTGCATCTCGTCGGCCGTGAACTCGATCCGGTCCTGGCCGGTGCGCTCGGGGACGAGCCATATCTCGACGCCGAACTTCTCCGACCAGATGCCGACGGATTTGCCGTGGGCATTGAACGAGGCGACGGGGTCGGGCGTGGGCTCGTCGGCCATGGCGGCGGTCCTCCGGGTGGCGGGTGGCGTCCACGGAGGAAAGGACGTCGCGCCGCCCGCGCGGGGCCATTCGGTGACGACCGGACGAGGGGGACCTCGGATCCAGGTCCCCCGCAAGGTCCCCCTCGCGCAACCCCTTGATCGCATTGACGTTGAGGACGGCGCGGGGGACCTGGGGACCCGGGGGACCTGCCCTACTCTACACACGCGCGGGGCGCGTGATGCGGCGTCCACACGGACCCCTTTTCCCTACACGCGGGGGTTAGAGGGTCCCCCAGGTCCCCCGTGTATTCGCAAGTCCAGTCCGGCCATTGGATTAAGGTCGGGGGACCTTGGTTTCCTCAAGGTCCCCCCACGTCCCCAAGGTCCCCCGATCCGGGGGGACGTGTGGGACCTCGGGGACCTCGATCGGGGTTGGCGTGGAGGAGAGAACGCTCCGGCCGAGAGTGAACGGCGGCGGTGGGACCTCGCGAGGTGCGCCGAAAGGTCCCCCAGGTCCCCAGGTCCCCGACGACGGGCGCGGAGCGGGCTTCACGGGGGCGGGCGACCGTGGTCCCGTTGATGGTGGGAGGCCGGAGGGAGGGGGGCCGGCCGCGGGTCAGAACGGGGACGCCGGACCCACGGCCTCGAGGGCGTAGAGGCGCCCCTTGTGGCTGCTGTCCTGGACCAGCGTCACGCGCAGCTCGCCGAACACGCGGTCCTTGGCGCGCCGCAGCGCCGTGCCGAGCCGCGTGAGCTGCGAGCGCTCCGACTTGTCGCCGAGGACCGGCGCGAGCAGCTCCGACTCCTGGCACAGCTCGAAGAGCTGGGCGACCTTCACCGGCTGGTCGCCGAAGCGTGCGTGCCAGGCCGCGGTGAACTCCCTCCACTGCTGGCCCTCGACGTCCGCGCGCTCGTAGAGCTCCTCGAGGTTGGCGAGGAAGCCGGCGATGCCGGCGTGGGCGAGGATCCCGCCGAGGACCTCGCTCCACCCCTCGAACGAACCGAGGAGCGTGCCGCCCGGCGGCCTGCCCGCCGCGAGCCAGGATTGCACGAGCACGAGGATGGCGCGCACCAGCTCGACGCGGTGCTGCTTCGCCCAGCGCACGAGGTGGCGGTGCTTGAACTGGTCTCGCAACCATGGACGGTCGACGCGGGGGTCGATACGGATGCGGACGCAGCGGCGCGCCAGCTCCATCGACATCTCCGGGTTGTTCGCGGTGAGCAGCCAGACTGCCCGGTTGGGCAGGGTCGTCATCTCGGTGCGGCCGAGGATCCGGTCGGTCCAGAACTCCGAGGTCAGCACCGAGGCCAGGGGCGCGCAGTCCAGCCGGCGGCGCTCCGAGGCGTTGTCGAGCAGGATCACGCCGCGGCCGAGGGTGATCTCGGCGGTGAGGAGCTTCCGCGCCTCGTCCTCGTTGACCGGAAGGGTCCGGGCCACGGACGTCGTGCCGGTGGCGAGGACCTCGACCAGGCTGCAGAGGAGCCCCTTGCCCGACCCCACGGCCGGCGCCTCGACGAGGTGGATCGGCGTGACGCCGGCGACCAGCCGGCGGACGAAGGGGAGCATCAGCGCCGCGACCATGTGCGCGCAGTCGGAGGGCTCGACGAAGGGGAAGTCGAGGAGCAGGTCGTCGACGAGGAGGCGGCGCGCCGCGGCCACGTCGTCCGGTGACGGCTGCCGCGGGACCTCGAGGCCGATGAGATCCGGCGGCGAGTCGAGCCACACGCGGTCGCCGGCGTGGTAGCCGGGCCGGACGACGAGCTCGCCGGAGCCCCCGAAGAACGGCGCTGTGACCACGGCCTCCAGGTGCGCGACGCCGGCGTCCGGGTAGGCGAGGAGATCGCGGGCGACGTCCTTGGGCGGCGAGACCTGGACCGGCGGCTCGTCCTTGCGGAGGCGCAGCCAGTCGGCGACGCGCACGAGCCGACCGAAGGCCGCGGCCTCGTCGAGCCCCTGGATCTTCAGGCCGCCCTCGTCGACGCCGAGGCGGACGAGGTGCCCCGAGCGCCGGAAGACCACGGGCGGGTCGTTGGCCGCATGGAGCGCGGCCCAGGCGTCGGCAATGACGTCGCGGAGCTGCCGATTGTTGACCACGATCTGCGGCAGCGCTGCGCTGCGTCGTGTCGACGTCTCGCGACGCGCATCCTCCTTCTCTTGAGCGTCCGCGACCCGCACCCCCAGGCCGGTGCGACCGAGCCCGCTGCGCGTGGCCAGGAGCCCGAGGAGGCGAGACCGCTCGCCGTCGTCGAGCAGGAGGGCCAGGCCTCGCAGCACCGGGGCGATCGCCGCCTCGAGGTCCTCGCCGCTCGCGCCGTCGGGGATCGCTTCGATCGCGGCCTCGAGGTCGGCGGGCGCGGCCTCCTCTTCGGGCCGCTTGAACGGGAGCGCGCAGGGCGAGCGCACGCCGCAGTCCCGGCCACAGTCCCAAACCTTCTCGCGGATGACCGCGCAGGTGTGGGGCTTGGGGTCCTCGAGCTGGCGGTCGAACTTGGCGTCGGCCTCCGCCCGGTCGTAGCCCGGGTAGTCCCGCGAGAGCTCGTGAAACACCCTGCGGCCCGGCTCGCCGAAGGGCGCCAGGTTCGAGGCGAGCGCCCACCAGTCCTTCTCGGGGAGCGTCCGGGCCTGGTCCCGGCAGTGCTTCAGGAACACGCACTCGGCGCACAGCCGCCGGAGGGCGGCCTCCTGCTCCTCGTCGCTTCGCAGGACGTCTCGTAGCCGCCGGCCGAGCCGACTGCCGCCGGCCGCCGGGGCGGGCGCCTGCCTGCCGGAAAGGCCGGCCGACGGCGGCGTCAGGTCCACGTCCTGCATCAGGGCGATGCCGAGAAGCTGGGTTTCGCTCACGCGCCGCACGGATCGGAGGAACGCCCACTGGTTCTCGAAGGGGGCGAAGCCGTCGGCCGTGTCGAGGAACTCCGTCCGCCCCTGGAGCGCGGCGTCTCGCTGCAGGGGCAGCGCGATGAGGTTCCCGAGCCCCTTGCCGCTGTGCGCGTCCTGGTTCGGGAACATGCGGTCGAAGGCGTGCTCCTCGGCCTTCGCCCCCTCGCCGACGAGCCCGGCCTCCTTGAGGAGCTCGAAGCCGGCGCGCCGCGCCTTCCACGCCTCGATCGCCGTCTCGAAGAACAGCCATACGTGGTAGTTCCCCGAGCGGGACCGCTCGAGATACGCCGGCAGTTCCTGGACCTCGCAGACCGCGACGAGTTCCTTCGCCTCGGCGAACGCGCGCTCGCCGTCGAAGTCGAACGCGAGGAACCAGCACGTGTTGTCCGCGAGCAGCGGGTAGATCCCGAGGACCTCCTCGCCCTGCAGGTGCTGCTCGATGAGCGATACCTTCGTGAACGGCATGTTGGCGGCGGACTTGCTCTGCCGGCGGCCGGTGCCGTTGCCCTCGAAGTCGCCCTCGCGGACGGGCGCGTAGCCGGCGATGCCCTTCTTCGTGTTCTCCCAGCGGCGCGCGTAGACGTCCGTGCGGCCCCGGAACAGGGCCATGTAGACGTCCACCTTGTCCGGCTGGGGCTCGGGCATCGCAGCGGGCCTCATCGCACCTCGGCCAAGTCCTGGAGCGCGCCGAGGATGGCCCGGTCGAGCGCCGCCTTGGCCTCCGGGTTGATCGGCCGGAAGTGGAAGTACTTCACGTCGCGGCGCGACCGCGTCGCGGGGTACGTGAGCACCAGCTCCCCGTCACCGCCGCGGCGGATCGCGATGTTGTTGAGGAAGAGGCAGTCGTTGACCACGCAGGAGGCCCACGCGACGAGCCCCTTCTCCGCCCGGTCGGCCATCCGGATGCGCACTTCGCTCACGCGCAGCTCGGGCTTCATGTCGCCGCCTCCTCTCGGGTGAAGACCAGGTACCGGCCGCCGCACGCGGGGCAGGACGCGACCGGCGGGATCTCCGCGAGCACGTGGCCGCACAGCCGGCAGGTGGCGCGAACGCGGCGTTCGTTCCCGGCCGGCGGGAGCTGCGCGAGCAGGTCCGCGAGGACGCCGGCGTCGTCGTAGCCGTCGCGGATCGCCAGCCGGAGGCGCGCCGCGACCCGGCCGGTCGCCATCGCCGGGACTGCGACGTGGATCGCGTCAGGCGTAGGGGTCATGGCACACCTCCTCTGGCAGACCGAGGAAACGGGCGATGCTCTCGAGCTTCCGGCTGCGCCGGCACTCGGGGAGGCTTCGCAGGAACACCTTTCCGTAGGGCTTCTCGATGAGCCGCCGGTCGAAGATCACGACCACGCCGCGGTCCGAGCGTGCTCGGATGAGCCGGCCGAAGCCCTGGCGCAACGCGATGACCGCCCGCGGGATGCTGTGCCGCGCGAACCAGCGCTTGTCGCGCTCGCAGATCGCGTCCATCACCGGGTCGTCCGGCGTCGGGAACGGGAGCCGGTCGATGGCGAGGCACGTGAGCGACTCGCCGGGCACGTCGATCCCGGTCCAGAACGAGGTCGTGCCGAGCAGGACCGACGCGATGTCCTCGGTGAACTCGCGGACGAGCTGGGTGCGCGGCCGCTCGCCCTGGACGAGGATCCGGTGGCCACGGCCGGCGATCCGCTCGTGGACCGCGTGCAGGTTCCGGTACGACGTGAACAGGCCGAGCGTCCGGCCGCCGACGAGGTCGAGCACGCGCGCCAGTTCCAGCCCCATCTCCCCGGAGAACGACGGGCTGTTCGGCTCGCACGCCATCTCGGGCACGACCAGCAGGACCTGCTCGCGGAAGTCGAACGGGCTCTCGACGGCCAGCTCGCGCTCGCCCTCCAGGCCGATCTGGTCACGGATGAAATCGAAGGTGCCGCCCGTCGTCAGGGTTGCCGACGTGACGACGACGCTCTCGGTCTTCTCGAACAGCTCCTCGCGGAGGTAGGGCGCGACGTCGATCGGCTTGCCGGCCAGGATGACGCGCCCGTGCTCGTCCTCCGCGATCCAGTAGACGAAGTTCTCGTCGTCGAGCCGGAGCGCCGCCGCGATGCGCGCGCGCAGGCTATCGGCACGCGCGAGCCGGCGGGCGATGCGGCGCGCCTGCTCCTCGTCCTCGGCCGCGGCCTCGCGCGCCGACCAGAACCGCTGGTGCGCGTCGAGGGCGGCGAGCACGGGGCCGCCGTCCACGAAGGCCGACTCCTTGAGGCGGGCCTTGTAGCGCTGCGAGCGTGCATACGCCCGGACCGCGCTGAAGAAGGCGTCGGCCGTGACCTCGAGCTGCCCGGCGAGCGCCCCGGCATCAGCGCGCAGGAGCGGCCGGACGAGTCGGCGCACCGCTCCCTCGGTCACGCGGAAGCCGAAGAAGTCGCGCGCGATCTCGGCCATCTCGTGGCCTTCGTCGCAAACGGCGAGGTCGAAGGCCGGCAGGATCAGGTCCAACCCCGTCTCCGCGCGGACTTGCAGGTGGCTGAACAAGACGTGGTAGTTGCAGACCACGACCTGCGCCTCCCGGGCTGCCTGCCGCGCCTGCCCCGCGAAGCACTCCGTCTTCCTGCAGCGCTCTCCGTCGCACTCCTCGGCATCGCCACAGATCTTCCGCCAGAGTGCGGGCCGGGGCCGGAAGGGAAGCTCGTTCACGTCGCCGCTAGCGGTCTTGGCCGCCCATGCACAGATGCTGGCGTACTGGTCGGCTTCCTCAGCGTCGAAGATGTCCGAGAAGAGCGCTTGGACCTGCCCCTCGTACAAGCGGTCCGCGCACAGGAAGTTGTTCTTGCCCTTGAGCAGGGCGACCGAGAACTTCCAGGGCAGCACCTCAGCGAGCAGCGGGAGGTCCTTCTGGAAGAGCTGCTCCTGGAGGAGGATGCTGCTCGTGACGATGACCACCCGCTTGCCGCCCGTGGCGGCGTGGTAGGTCGCGGGTACGCTGTAGGCGAGGCTCTTCCCGACGCCCGTTGGCCCTTCGGCGAGCAGGTGGATGCTTTCGCGCATGGCTGTGTCCACGGCCTGCGCCAATGCGAGCTGGCCGAGACGGGGCGCGTACCCGGGGAACCGCTTGGCCAGAACGCCGTCCGGCCCGAATGCGGCGTCGATGTACGTGCCCGCCTCGTGCCCGTCTCGATTCATGACCTGACCTCGCGGCCAGATCCCGTGCCTTGCCGCACCTTGCCGTGCCGTGCAACGCCAAGCCTAGCCCAGCCCTGCACTGCCTTGCCGCGAGCGGCTTTCGATGCCGGAGTCCTCATTCGGCCACCTCCCAGCGAGTCACCACGAACCGGCCGAACGGCCCGCGCGTCGCGGGGCGGTAGTCCCCGAGACCGATCTTCTTCCCTGCGTCGTCGAGCAGCTCTCGGACGAAGCCGGTGGAGAACACGGTGGCGTCCACGTCGAGCGTGAACGACGCCTGCCACGTGTCGAGGCGCGCGCGGTGGCGCATGACGCACCCGCCGGTCGCGGGGATCCGCACGCGGCGCGAGTCGACCTCGAAGTCCTTCGTCCCGAGCGGGATCATCAACTCGTCGACGAGCAGGCCCGCCGGGACGAGCGACGAGCGCTGCGTCGTGACCTTGTTCTTCCCGAGCTTGTGGAACTTGCCCGCGTCGACGATCGCGGCGAACAGGTTCGGCCCGGGGAGGTAGAGGTCGCCCGACTGCACGTCGCGGTAGGCAGTACGTTCGGCCTGCTCGCGGGGCGTGCCCTTGCTCCCGCCCCGGAGGGCGGCGGCATGACCGCTGGTGGTCGCGATCTCCGCTTCATCGGTGAAGCGGTTCATCAGCAGCGGCGTGATGCCCTCGATGGTGACGTGGATCTTCATGGCGGCCCTCCGTTGGCGCGCCGCCGCCGGCAGATCGGAGCCCGATCACGAGCCCAACCTGCCGGCGGAGCGCGGCCGTCTACGCGAAGGGATCCGCCTCGGCGGCCGGAGCTGCGGCCTGCTTCGCCTGCGTCTCCAGCTCGTCCACGAACTCGATGGCCGCCTTCTTGTGGCGGAGCGGCAGATCGCGCACCCGCCGGATCTCGAACTGCTTCAGGAAGCGGTCGGTCGCCTCGCGGGGCAGCTCCTTGAGGATGGTGATGAGTGCCTCGGCCACGCGCTCGGGCACGACCTCGTCGTCGTACTCCTCGAACTTCTCGGCCTTCTCCCGCTTCTCGGCGTCGCTCAGGCTGTCGTTGTAGAGCCCCTCGAGGTCGAGCAGTTCCAGCGCCTCCAGCGCCGCGATGTCCTGCTTGCTGAGCTTGTCCTCGGGGAGGATCGAGTAGGTCGTCTTCGTGTCGCCCGCAGCCCCGTGGCGCTCGATCTCGAAGCACCAGGCGTCGAGGCCGTACTTGTTGTCGACCTGCATGACGGTCCGGAAGAAGCTGGAGGCCTGCTCCAACGCCTTGACGGCCCAGCCCTGCTCGGTGCGCACGGCGAGGTTGATCACCACGCGCAGCGACGGCTTCTTGCCCTGCTTGATGAAGGGCTGCGCCTCGGGCGTGCTGGCGTCGACGTAGCGCTCGCCGGTCCAGATCACCTCGCGCGGGTAGGGGTCGCCGAGGAACACGCCGACGACCTTGTCGCCGTTGTCCCGCAGCTTGACCCATAGGCTCGCGCCGTCGTCGGCGCTCTCGATCCGGTCCTTCACTTGGTCCCACTTGGGCTTCTTCATGGCGATCGCCTCCTTTCGAAGCGGGTTCGTGGTTTCAGTCCTGGTGGTCGTGCGCGTCGCCGCGAGGACCGCCCTCGGGCGGCGGCCCGGCACGACGCTGGTTCTCGGGGGTCTGGGGCGCGTAGCAGACGTAGGCGCCGCAGGCGGCGCACTCGACGCGGATGTGCTTCGTGCCGTTGGCGAAGACCTGCCAGCCGAAGCGGAAACGCGTCGCGTCGCAACGCGGGCAGTGGTCCGTGGGGAGGCTCATCGCCCGGCCACCTCCGCCTCCTCGCGGATCGACCGGAGGAAGTCCTCGATGGCCGGGTGCGGCTCCGCGCGGGGCGCGGGCGACGGGCGCCCCGACCGCGCCGGCGCCGCCTCGTCGAGGCGCCGGAGGAACCGCTGGCGGAGTCCGTCGAGGCCGCGGACGAGCCGCCAGACGACGTCGTCCGTCACCGGGTGCACGGCCACGAGCCCGCCGAGGAGGAGGGCCTCCTCCTCGAAGATCTCGGTCACCAGGTCTCGCACCGCCTGCCGATCCATTGCCCCGCCTCCGCCTCCGGGTTCCCGGCGAGCGGGTGACCGTCACCCGCCCGCCGAGAGCCGAAAGGGCGATGCCCGGAGGCGGCGGGGACACTCGGCTCACGGGTCCCGCCGCCAAGCTTCGATCACCGCGAGCGCCCGCTGGCGGCGCTTCTTGAGCGCCTGGTAGCTCGCCCCGCAGGCCCGGGCGTAGTCGGCGATCGACTGGCCGTAGACGTCGGTGCCGATGAGGAGGAACAGGTCGTCCTCGCCGACGACGCCCGCCGCGAAGGCTTCGCGGAAGAAGCCGAGGCGCTGCTCCTGCAGCTCGCGCAGCTCGATGGCGGCGTGGTTGATGCCCGCGCCGGCGGCCGCGTGCGGCTCGAAGTGCTCGGGCTCGACCGGGTGCTCCCGATCGAGCCAGCGCCAGCGCGGCTCGTAGGCCCGGTAGGTGCGCGAGTAGGTGTCGTTGATGAGCTTCGTGGCGATGCGCGTCCGCCGGCGCCGCACATCGAGCCGCTCGACCGCCTCGAGGAACTCGACGACGATCGTCTGCCACAGCTCGTCCGGGTCGGGGTCCCAGGTCCGCCGCTTGCCGAACAGCGTCAGCAAGCCCGGCCAGAAGAAGACCAGCAGCACGCTCGACCAGAGCGGATGCCGGTCCTCCTCGCGGCTGGTCGCGATCGCCCGCAGGATCGCGTCCTTGCGCGGATCGTCGGCGGCGCCGGCGTGCATGTACGCCGCGACCGCGCGCCACGACCCGAACTCCTTCGCTCCGTCCTCGCGCCGCTGCACCTTGCGCAGCAGCGCCCTCGCCGTCTCCGTGTCCAGTTGGTGCTCGAGCTGTTCACGCTCGCGCTCCCGAGTGGAGCCCTCCATGACGCCCTGCCTTCCGGCCGGGCGTCAGGCGCCTCCTACGTGGCCAAGCTGGGCGTCGAGCGCCTCGAGGTTCTTGAAATCAGTTCGTGTGGATCACTTCGCCGACCTGCCGGCGGGAACGCCGGGCAGCTCGTTGAGGGTGTTGCAGTCGGGGTTCCGGCAGACGCAGGTCGCCGGCAGCGCGGTGTGGTACTGGTGGCCGCGCGCGAAGCGGATCTCCAGGCGACCGTTCGCGACGACCCCGAGGAGTCGGCCGCAGCCCCGGCAGCGCCACTTGTGTTCGTGCTTCTCGTTCATGCTCGCCTCCGCGATTCGCAGGACTCGGGTGGTCAACTGCGGGGAGGATGCGAGGCGAGCGCAGGCTGGTAAGGCAGCGCCGTGCAGTCTCGTGCAGGATCTCGGCGGCCCTCAACACCTTGCTGCGTCCGGCGTTACGGGCGCGTGCTGCAGCGGAATGCGGGCAACGTGAACGCGCAACGGCCACCGAGGAGTCCTCGATGGCCGTTGATGTTCAGGTGCAGGCGGGGGTGCGAGGAGACAGGACGGCTATGCGTCGGGCAGCCGCGCGAGCACGCACCAGGTCGAGTCGCCGGGCTCGAAGGTGTACGTCGTCTCGCCCGGCTTCTGGGAGCGTGCGCCGGAGAGGATGAACTTCTTGCCGCTCACGGACCGGCGGACTTCGCCGAGCAGGACGGCAGCGCTCCGAGGACTCGTCGCGGCGTCGCGGTACGTTGGGGTCTCGCTGGCGACCATCGGAACGCCCGGGCGCCGGACGTAGTCCGCGAGGAGGTTGACGGCGCGGTCGCCCAGCTTCTTCCCCTTCGAACGCCCCTGCGCGTCGAGCACGGTCCCGCACGCGCGGCCCCTGCGCCACACCTTGGCGAGCAGCAGGTCGATGAAGATGTCGAACCCCTTCCGCACGTCGGCCCGGTGCAGGCGTTCGTACTCGTCCTCATCGATGGGGCGCCCCTTCGGACTCTCGCGGCAGTAGAGCAGGCACTTCGCCTCGCCGCGCGACACCGTCAACGGCACGGCATCGAGCGCGCGTTCGAGCGCGGTGCCATCGAGCGTCCCGAGGTCCGAGCCCAGCGCGGCGAGGGGGAGAGTGGCGTCCACCGGAAGGCCGTCGGCAGCCCCCCCGAGCAGGAGTGCGACGAGCGCTCGGCCTGGATGCCGCGCCTCCTCCGGCACGACCACGTCGGCCGCTCGGCGGCAACCGGGCGCAACCACGAGGAGCCCGAACTCGCGCCCGCTCACCTTCCCGCTGCCGACGAACAGCGTGCCGGCGCCCTGCACGGGCGCGGCGCCGTCGAGCGTGTTCTTGTGCCGGAGCCACTTCGCCCACGCCTCCCAGGCGAATCCGTAGCGCTGGATCTGGTCGAGCGAGACCTCGAGCGGCAACGCGTACTCGTTGCAGTAGCCGCGGTAGACGCCGCCCTCCGCGTCCACGCGGACCACGCACGTGGGGCGGCGCAGCTCGCAGATGCAGTACGGGATGGTCGAAGCGATGCCGGCGCTTGCCAGGATGCCGCGGCGGATCAGCTCCCGGCCGCTCCCTCCGGGGAAGAGGCGGTCGATCTGGTCGCCGGAGAACTCGGCGGCGAACCGCCTATCCAGCGAGGCCAGCCCGGGCCAGGCGGTCTTTCGCGGCATGATCGATGAGCCCCCAGCGCGCGAGCACGCTTTCGATGTAGCGGTCCCGCTCCGTCTCGTCGAGGCTGACCCGGTTCGGCCGGCCGAGCTCCACGGTGCGGGTGTCGCGCTTGTTCCTCGGGAACTTGAAGCAGATGCTTAAGCCCTGGATGTCGATCTCCGACAGGTCGATGCCGTCGGCCGCCAGCGTCGCGAGCACGCCGGGCACGCCGTCGTAGAGGTCCTTGCAGTGGACGTGGTAGTCGACGCCGGCGTGGGCGTGCTTACTGAAGCGGATCTGCGTCGGCCGCGCCCACTCGAAGTGGTCGCCGGGCTCGGTCGGGAAGGCGAAGTGCGGGTCGAGCAACGGCTCGAAGTTCACGACCTCGCAGATCTGGAAGAAGTCGGCGTCCTGGCCGAGGACCTCGGTCGCGAAGACCGCGGCGGCGTGCTCGATCTTCTTGCGGCCGCGGCCGGCCTTCAGCTTCAGGAGGCCCGTCTTCGGATAGTAGATCAGGACCATCTCGTAGACCGGTCGCCGGTCCCGGGTGACGATCTCGTTGCGCTCGTTGAACTCGTGGTCCGGCTTCACGAAGGTCTGGTGCGGGATCGCCGCCATCCACTTCTCAGGATGCGGCGGCGCGACTTCGATGAGAAGTTGCGGGCCCTGCGCCTCACGCCGAAGCGCCTTGCTCAACTCCGTCTTGAACTTTGCGAGCCGCGCGTCGGAGGGCTTGCAGGCCACCGCCTGACGGCCAAGGAGCGTGTGGAGATTGTCGGTCTTCTCCAAGACGTAGAAGTCGTAGGCTTCGTCGAAGACTGCACGGTGGTCGAGGAAGAGGATCATCGCGAGCTTCTGCAGGGTGAGGTCGCCGAAGTCCTCGACGCCGCAGGTCTCGGCGCGGAGGTGGAGCGTGAAGCGCCCCTTCTCGCGGGCGATGTCGTTGATCCGGCTCAGCGCTTCGTCGATCTCGCGGCGGTTGGGCGAGGAGAGTTCTTCCCAGGCCGCGTGGATGTCGTCGCTGGTCGCCTTCTTGTCGAGGCCCATCGTCTCCCACGCTTCGAACTCCTCGAAGAAGAGGCGGAAGAGCTCGGTGGAATTCACCCGCCGGAAGAAGGTGCGGGTCAGGCGTTCATGGTCGACGATGAGCATCGCGGGCTCCCTCCTATCGCAGGCGCGCCGGCGGCCGCTCTCCAAGCGCAACCGCAACCACCGTCCCCTGAATCACGAGCTCGTCCTCGGGGCCGACGAGCATGGCCTCGTACTTCTCGTTCTCGGGCTGGAGGGCCACGTAGCACTCGCGCCGAACCAGCCGCTTCACGGTCGACTCGCCGTTCAGGAGCGCGAGCACGATGTCGCCGTTCGTGGCCTCGGGGTGCCCCGACACGACGACGACATCCCCATCATGGATGCCGGCACCGACCATGCTGTCGCCCGCGATCTGGAGGGCGAAGAGTGGCTCGCGGGCCCACCGCGGGATGCGGGCGCGGACGGTGCCGAGCGCCTGTTCCTCGGCCAGCAGCGGCGGGCCGGCGGCGACGTAACCGAGGAACGGCACCTCGCGGACCATCATCGGTCCGTCCTCCGACTCGGCACGCCGGTTCCGCAGGATGCCGCGCAGGTACTCCGGCGTGCGCGCTGGGCTCCGGAGGCTGCGGCCGGCGAGGTCCTCGACGGCGGCGGCGACCTCGTCCCGGCCGTGTTCCTCGACCAGCTCGGCCATGAGCGCGATGGCCTCGGGCCGGTTGTCCGCGTCGAGTTGGGCTGCGAGGGCGCGCACGTCGGCGTAGCGGTCCTCGCCGAGCTCCCAGGCCAGCTCGTCGAAGCGGGCGCGGTAGGACGGCGTGAAGGCGATGTCGCGGTAGTAGTAGTGGTTCGCGCGCCGCGCGGTGTAGCTGCCGCGCTCGACGCCCAGGATCCCGGCCTTCCACAGTTCCTTCAGCGCCGACGTCACTGTCCGCATCGCCACGTGATAGCGCGCCGCGAGGTCCTCGACGGAGCGGAACCAGTAGCGCGGCTCGCCGCCGGCCTCGCGCTTGGGCGCGTTGCGGCCGTGCTCGTGGATCGACACGAGCAGAAAGAACCGGGCCTTGAGGCTGAGCAGCCGGTCCCAGCCGCCCTCCCAGTACTGGAGCGGGAGCGGAAGGTAATCGGTCTCCGGTGATCGGTAGACGCGGCCAAAATCCTGTGGATCGAGTAGCTCGATGACCGGCGTTCGGCCAGGCGCCGGTTCGTAGCGCACCAGGCGGTAGGCCTCGGCGAGCTGGTGGAGGCACCGGTTGATGGCGCCCGCGGGCGCGCCGCCGCGGAGCCCCAGCGTCGCCGCCACGTCCGTCGAGGAGACCTCGAGGCGCGCGCTCTCCCCGCCGGCCTCATGCCGGAGACGCAGCAGCAGGAGGTAGTAGTCGAAGACCGTCGCGGCCCGCCGCCGGACCATCGCCGGCCCGAGCTTCGGGTCGACGAGGAATGCGTTGGCGATCGGCAGGAACGAGCCGCGTGCCATCATGAGACTCCCGCAAGTCCTCCGTTGCGCCGGCTGACGGCGCTGCAGATGCGCTGAGTTCCGGGCTGGCCAGCCTGGTCGAAGCGCAGCCAAGCGTTTTATCTATTGCGCATCACCAGCGAAGATATCCAGAAGGGGTAGCGCCCGTCAACCAGAACTTGCTCGCGGCCATTCGCGCGAGCGGAGTTCGTCCCTCTTCGCGCCGTTCCACGCCCTTTCCTCCGGCAGAACCGGCGGTGAGCGCCGCCGGCGAGGCCGGCGATAACGCGCTGGAGGTACTGCTTCGGCTCCGCGCCGGAACCACCGGCCTCCGGCTCGGCGACACGTGGAGGAGCCCGGTGGACAACGCCCTGCATCCCGACGAGATGAGCGCCGCCCAGCGCCTGCGGGAGGTCGGGCGGATCCTCGGCGAGGCGCTCCTCCGGCGGAGGCTGCGCGACTTCCGCAACCCGAAGATAGTCAACGGGTTCGGAGAGAACCGCCTTGATGATATGCGCCCGTCGAGGACTCATGGTCTCGAACCGTCCCGGATCGGAGAACGACCATGAGAAACGGCGTCCTGGCGCAGATCACCGACCTCGAGCGGCTCAGCCGCGACGACCTCCACGAGCGCTGGCGCGCGCTCATCGGGGGCGATCCCCCGCGCTACAGCCGCGACCTGCTCGTTGGCCGCCTCGCCTACCGCATCCAGGAACTCGCCTACGGCGGGCTCCCTGAGAGCGTGGAGGGACGCCTCGACGAGTGCCTGCCCGAGGACGCAATCGACTCGGCGAGCGGCGCGGCGGCACGCATGAAGCGGCGCCAGCGGAAGAACGGGATGCCCGTCGCCGGAACCCGACTCATCCGCGAGTGGCAAGGCCGGCGTTACGAGGTGACCGTCGTCGACGGCGGCTTCGAGTACGAGGGCCGCCGCTACCGCTCGCTCACCGCCATCACGAAGGCCATCACCGGCACGCACTGGAATGGGCCCGCCTTCTTCGGGCTGCGCAAGCCCGAGCGGAAGCAGGAGGCTTGATGGCGCGGCGACGGAACACCGAGACGCCCCCGGTCCAGCGCACCCGCTGCGCGATCTACACGCGCAAGTCGACCGAGGAGGGCCTGGACCAGGACTTCAACTCCCTCGACGCTCAGCGCGAGGCCGCCGAGGCCTACGTCGCCAGCCAGAAGCACGAGGGCTGGGTCGCGCTCCCCGACCGCTACGACGACGGCGGCTTCTCCGGCGGGACGATGGACCGGCCGGCGATCCAGCGGCTCCTCGCCGATGTCGAGCGCGGTCGCATCGACTGCATCGTGGTCTACAAGGTCGACCGCCTGTCCCGCTCGCTCCTCGACTTCGCCAAGATCGTCGAGATCTTCGAGCGCCACGGCGTCTCCTTCGTCTCGGTCACGCAGCAGTTCAACACCACGACGTCGATGGGCAGGCTCACGCTCAACATCCTCCTCTCCTTCGCCCAGTTCGAGCGCGAGATCATCGGCGAGCGCATCCGCGACAAGGTCGCCGCGGCGAAGCGAAAGGGGAAGCACACCGGCGGCATGCCGATCCTCGGCTACGACACCGACCGACCGAACCGGCGGCTGCTCGTCAACGAAGAGGAGGCCAAGCTCGTCCGCGAGATCTTCAAGCGCTTCTGCCAGATGGGTTCCGCCACCGAGCTCGCCGCCGAGCTCAACCAGCAGGGGCACCGGACGAAGGCCTGGACGACGGCGAAGGGGACGACCCAGGGCGGCCGGCCGTGGAACAAGGCGCACCTCTACCGGCTCCTCAACAACCGCAAGTACATCGGCGAGGTCGAGCACAAGGGGACCTTCTACCCGGGCGAGCACGAGGCGATCGTGCCGCGGGCGCTGTGGGACGACGCCCACAAGATCCTGGCCGAGAACTACGCGGTCCGGTCCAACCGGACCCGGGCCAAGACGCCGGCGCTGCTCAAGGGGATCATCCGCTGCGGCCACTGCGGCGGCGCGATGGGGCCGACCTTCACCAAGAAGAAGGGGCGGACCTACCGCTACTACCTCTGCGTCCACGCCTCGAAGAACGGCTACCAGAGCTGCCCTGTGCGCACGGTCGCCGCCGGCACCATCGAGACGGCGGTCGTCGAGCAGCTCCGGGCCGTGTTCCGCTCGCCCGAGCTGATCGCGCAGACCTTCCACGGCGCCCGGTCGCGCGAGACCGAGGAGCGGGAGCGCCTCCGGCACGAGGAGACCGAACTACGCGACCGGCTGCGCGCCCTCAAGGAAGTGGCCGCGCGGCTGATCGACGCGAACGGCGGCGGCGGCGCCATCGGCGACGAGCTGCACCAGGCCGGCGCGGAGATCGACGACGTGAAGCGCCGCCTCGAGGTCGTGACGGCCGAGCTGCGCGGTCTCGAGGCCAACGAGATCACGGAGCGCGACGTGATCGAGGCGATGGAGAAGCTCGACCCGGTGTGGGACGAGCTGTTCCCCGCCGAGCAGACGCGGATCGTGCAGCTCCTCGTCGAGCGCGTCGAGGTGCGCCAGGAGGGTCTCGCGGTCGAGCTGCGGAGCGACGGGCTCCGCTCGCTGGTGGCCGAGATCGGCGCGGGGCGCAAGAGCGAGGGGGTGCCGGCATGATGGGCGACGGGCCGACGGTCGAGCAGCGCGACGAGCGGACGATCATCCGCATCCCGATGGAGTTCAAGCGACGGGGCGGACGCCGGGAGATCATCGTGCCCGAGGGCCTGCCCGTCTCGACCTCCTCCAAGGCCAGCGAGCCGGTGCCGCTGGTCGTCGCGGTCGCGCGCGCCCGGCGCTGGCTGCGGCTCCTGGAGGGCGGGCGATACGCCGACATCGCCGATCTCGCCCGGGACCTGGGCGTCGATCGATCCTACGTGAGCCGCCTCCTCCGGCTCGCCCTCCTCGCGCCGGACATCGTCAAGGCCATCGTCGACGGTGCCGAGCCGTCCGGGCTCTCGTTCCGAACCCTCGTCTACAACGTCCCGCGCGGCTGGGACGAGCAGCGCAAGCGGTTCGGCTTCCCGGTCCGTTGATCACGACGGCTGGTCCTCGACGAAGAGCCGCCGGAGACCACCGGTAGGTTCGTAGCAGAACACCCAGTTGTTCTTGTCCCGCGCCGAGTAGTACCGTGCCCGTTCCCGTGCGCAGTCGAACAGCCGCTGTTTGTTACCCTCCCGGCGACTCTCTCCGAAGGCCCGCCCGGAGCGCTCGCGCTCACTGATTCCGAGAAGCAGGTCGGCGAGCTGGAGCAGAACCGAGTCGCGGTCGCTCCAGTGGAAGGCCCTGAGCAGTCCGAACTCGCGCACAAGCCGCAGGTGGAGCTCCCGGGCATCCTGGTTGTCGTAGTCCAGGTGGAGCGTGGTTCGGCCGCGATGAAGACCTCCCGCGGGTACTCGGTGATCTCGCTCGAGCTGCTCGATCGCCTGCTTCACAAGCTCAAGCCGGGGATGCGAGCTGGCCTGTGCGGCGACCGGGACGTACACGAAGAACATGAGGGGACCCTGGAAGAACCGGTTCAGCCAGGAACACCCCAGATCCGTCTCTCGGTCTCGCAAGTCGGACCAGTGGACACTGCCGATCCTCCCTCCGGAGCCCTCAAGCTGGTTCTTCTCGTCGAGAAGAGCCTGGGCAAGCTGGCAGACGACGCCCGCTTCGACGACGAGAAGGCCGAGGCCGGACGCCCCACCATCCGCCGCCTTCTGCTCGTCGCCGAAAACGTCCCACGAGGCCGCCATGAGTCCTCCTTGGCCCGGATGCCGGGCTTGCCGAGCTTCTTGAGAGTATCCGGCGTGTACGCTGTTGGGTGCGTGCGCATGTGCCGGCGGGGCAGCCCTCGGGTCCACGGGCTCCGGTTCGACCAGGTTCGCCCGCTACTCCTCACGGGAGTCGAACCCTCGCCAGCGTCGGCGCCGCAAGTCCTTGCCCTGCAAGGCCCCTCTCATTCGGGACACGCGGGCCCGAGTCACGAGAGAACAGAGAAAGAGAGGCCCCGCGGGCGAGAAACGGGCCGGATAGCCCGCGATAGCACGCGAGCGTGTCCCGGATGGGCGCACGGGCCCGGATAGCGGAAAGGCCACAAACCCCGCCCGGGGGCCAGAAACGACCGCGGCCCGCCGAGTCGCCCCGGCGGGCCGCTGCCGATCGGAGCAAGTTCGCTCCGAAGTAGATGGTGGAGGCGGCGGGAATCGAACCCGCGTCCCAGAGTGATTCGGATCGAGCTTCTACGTGCGTAGTCCGTCGTTTGAGTTTCGCCTGCGTCCGGCTCCGGCGGACAGGATCCGGTCGAGGCTAGCCCGACTGTGTTTCGCCATCGAGCCGGCCAGGCGGCAGCTCGCGGCTAGCCCGCTGAGTGGCGCCCTTCCCCGCCCCGCGGGCGTGGACGGGGAGGACGGGTCGCTAGTTAAGCGGCCAGTGCAAGATTGGAATCTGCACATAAAGTTTGTTGCAGGTTTTTTGTGAGGCCACCTGCACCCTCAGCACGCCACTCGAACCTCCTGCTACCCGGTCGAAACCATGTCGCCCCCGTCTGGAAGCATCATGACCTGGCCCGTGAGGGCGAGGTCCACAGGGAGAGGATACCACGGGGTCCGAGGGGGCGGGGCGTCAGTCGGAGGAAACCGCGGCAGGCAACCTCCGAGGCCGGTGTGCCCCTTCCGCTGGCCAGGCCCTGCCGGTACCCTCTGATCCTGGCCTGTCCGACCCCTGGCGGCGCGCCGGCGAAGGTGCCGAGCGTGCCCCCGTCGGCTCCGATTTCCATGATGACCGGCTTCCGGATCGTCTGGTACAATCGCGCCACTGACCAGATCGAGGTAGGGCCCCGTGAGAGACAAGAGCCGCGCCCAGGTTCTCGCGAACCTGGGCGATTTCGTGACTGCCAGCTCCGACGAGCTGTTCTCGCTCCTGTACGAGGAGCTGCATGCGCTTGCGGTGAGGTACATGAGGGGCGAGAAACCCGGTCATACCCTTCAACCCACGGCGCTGGTCAGCGAGGCCTACCTCCGACTCGGGAAGCGCACCGACATGCGGTGGGAGAGTCGATCCCATTTCGTTGCCGTGGCGGCCTGCTGCATCCGTCGCGTGCTCCTGGAGCATGCCCGCCGGCGGAGGGCGGCCAAACGAGGAGGCGGACAGGCCCGGATCACGTTGAGTGAGGACTTGCTCTCCATCGGTGCGCGCGAGGAAATCGATATCATTGCCCTCGATGAGGCCCTCGATGACCTCGCCGCGCGTGACCGTCGGCAGGCCGGCATCGTGGAGCTCCGCTTCTTCGGAGGGCTGACCATCGATGAGATCGCGAACGTCCTGCAGATGACGGCGGCCAGGGTCAAGAACGAGTGGCAGTTCGCGAAGTTCTGGCTTCGCGACCGGCTGGAGGGTCGGGCCTCGTGAAGGACGAGCGCCACCGCGAGCTCGTCGAGATCTTCGGTCAGATCCAGAACCTCCCCCCCGCGGAGCGCGACGCGTTTCTCGAGGATCTGGGACGGAAGGACGACGAGCTTCGACGGCGTCTGGATGCGCTGCTGAGACACGAACGAGAGGATTCCCGGTTTCTCGAGCGGCCCGTGCTGCGCACTGACGTCCGGGCCGCCTTGCTTGACCCGGACGCCTCGGGTGAGGACCGACCGAGGTCCTCTGGAGAGCTCCCGCCCGGGATGCCCCCGTCGATTGCCGGATACCGGCTCGTCGAGGTCCTGGGGGAAGGCGCCATGGGGACCGTGTTCCTGGCCCGACAGGAAAGGCCGGAGCGACGGGTCGCCCTCAAGCTGGTCCGGGCGGGCTGGGCGGGGAAAAAGCTCCTGCAGCGTTTCGAGCTCGAGGCCGAGGTCCTGGGAAGACTCCAGCACCCCGGGATCGCTCAGATCTTCGAGGCTGGCACCTTCGAGTGGCGAGGGAGCTCGCTTCCGTACTTCGTCATGGAGTACATCGAGGGACGGAGCCTCCTCTCGCACGCCGACGGGCGAGACCTCGGACCTCGTGAGCGCCTCGAGCTCCTGGTCAGGGTGTGCGAGGCCGTTCAGCACGCCCATCAGAAGGGCGTGGTTCACCGGGATCTGAAGCCCGAGAACATCCTGGTGACCACCAGCGGACAGCCGAAGATCCTGGACTTCGGGGTCGCCCGCGTCACCGATTCCGACATCCAGCTCACCACCATCGCGACCGAAGTCGGTCAGCTCATCGGCACGATCCCTTACATGAGCCCCGAGCAGACCCGGGGTGACTCGAGGGCGCTCGATACCCGGAGTGACGTGTACTCGCTCGGAGTCATCGGATTCGAGCTGCTCACGGGCCGGCTTCCCCACGACGTGCGCGGCAAGGGCATCACCGAGGCCCTCCGGGTCATCCAGCACGAGGAGCCCTCCCGACTCGGGTCGCTGAATCGCCGGCTGCGTGGCGACGCGGAGACGATCATCGGCAAGGCTCTCGAGAAGGAGAAGGAGCGGCGATATCAGAGCGCCGCCGAGCTCGGCAACGACATCCGACACCTGCTGCGCAACGAGCCGATCGTGGCCCGTCCGCCGAGTACGATCTACCAGATCCGCAAGTTCGCCCGTCGCAATCGGGGGCTCGTGGGCGGGGTGGTGGGGCTGTTCCTGCTCTCGATCCTCTCCGCCATCGTCACCTCGTCGCTCTACCTACGGGCAGACCGGGAACGTGACCGGGCGGAGTGGAAGGCCTACGTGGCGGGCGTGGCCGCGGCCGAGGCCGCGCTGCGAGATGGTCGCCACGGGAACGTGCGCGCACTCCTGGGGGAGATCCCCCCCGCGCTTCGGGGGTGGGAGTGGAGCTCGCTGTGGAATCGTGCCGACCCCAGCATCGCCACGTTTTCCGGTCACAGCGGGTTTGTCCAGTGCGTGGCGGTGGCTCCCGACGGGCTTCATGTCTACTCCGGGGCCGGTGATGCCACCGTTCGCATGTGGAACCCGAAGACCGGTCGGTCCAGGATCCTCCGCGGTCACGAGAGCGGCGTGCGCGCCCTGGCCTGCAACCCGGATGGATCGACCTTCGCCTCGGGGTCGAGCGACCACACGGTGCGGTTGCTCGATGCCCACACCCTGGAGGCGATCGCCGTTCTCGACGATCACGCCTCGCCTGTCCGCGCCCTCGCCTATTCTCCGGATGGTCGGTGGCTCGTGTCGGGAGCGGAGGACGGGAGCCTGAGAAGGTGGGACGGAAGGACCGGCGAGCTCCTGCGGAGGTTTCCGGATGGGCCTTCCGGATGCCTGTCGGTCGCCTTCTCGCCGGATGGCAGCATCGTGGCCACGGGATCGGCCGACGGTGTGCTCCGACTCCGGAATCCGGATGAGGGGGAGATCGTCGGTGGCCTGGACGGACACGAAGATGAGATCCGGGCGGTGGCGTTTTCCCCCGATGGAAGGCTGCTCGCCAGCGCCTCGGTGGACGGGACGGCAAGACTGTGGTGTTGCCGGTCAGGGGATTGCCTGCAAGTCTTGCGAGGTCACTCCAGCGACGTTCTGTCGGCCACGTTTTCCGCGGATGGAGACATCCTCCTGACGGGCTCCGTCGATCAGACCGTCCGGGCGTGGCAGGTCGAAGGTGGAGAGATGATACGGGAGCTGGCCGGACACGCCTTCGCCGTCAGCTCCATCGCACTCCTACCGGACGGCGAATCGTTCGTGACCGGATCCTGGGACAATCGTCTCAAGTGGTGGCGCCTGCACTCCATCACCGACCTGATCGCGCCCCGGATCCGGGAGGGTGTGACCTGCTTCGCGTTCTCGCCCCGGGATGACCTCATTGCCCTGAGCGATGCCGGGGGCCACGTGATGCTGGAGGAGAGTCGGACCGGAAAGAGGCTCGCTCACACCACGCTCGGTGCCGGACCCATCTGGCGCATGTCCTTCGCTTCGGACGGATCGAAGCTCGCCGTCGAGTACAAGTCCACTCCGGGTGCCTATGCCGACTGGAGCCAGCGCGCGGCCGGGGCTGGTGGTCGCATCGCCGTCGTGGACGTCGATTCCGGCGAGGTCATCTTCGACCGGCCCGGCCGCCTTCCGAAGTTCTCCCCGGATGGCCGATGGCTCGCCACGGCGACACGCGCGAGCATCCTCGTTCACGATGCTGATTGGGACGTCGCACTGACCCTGGCCCATCCGGAATCCTGCCGGGGCATCTACTGCGTGGCGTTCAGCCCGGATGGACGGACCCTCGCCTCGTCGTGCTGGGGGAATGGGGTCGTGGGGCTGCGGAGCGTTCCCGGGGGAGAGACGATCGCCGAGCTCCCCTGCGGAGACGACATGGTGTCCTCCATCGCCTTCAGCCGGGACGGGCGTTTCCTGGTCACCGCGGGCAACATCAGTCATCTCCGGGTCTGGAGTGCGGAGGACTTCCGTCTCCTGGACGAGGGGTTTCATCAGTGGCTGTTCCAGCTGGCGGTTTCTCCGGACTGCTCCAGGCTGGCCACTTTGTCCGCCAAGACAGGGGGCGATGACCGGGCCGATACGGTGAAGATCTGGCGCCTGGAGCCCCTGGAGGAGCTCCTGAGGATCCGGGCGGAGGAACTCAAGTGCGTCTCCTTCAGCCCCGGTGGGGAGCTTCTGGGAGTCGGCACCGCCGAAGGACTGGTCCTCCACGACGGGACGAATCCGCGGCAGAGGCTGGCCCGACTGCGGAGTGGCGGAACGCCCCTCCGGTGACGTGGCCGGAGTCTTCCGCTGAGGCTCGACCGCCAGACCTCTCCCTCTGACTTCGGCTTTTTTGGGCCGTCCCGCCATCCGTTTGCACCTACCCCTCTGGAGCCTCCGCTCGGTGTCTGAACGACGATTCCGAACCTGTCGTCCGTGAGTGCGAGCGGCCGGGGCCCTGTGCGGGGAGTCGATCCCGTGCCGACGAGAGGAAGTGACACAGGAGAGGAAGCAAGGATGAACGAGACACAGGGACGTTGTCCGAACGAATCGAGGGGGATTCTGGATCGGCTGCTCGACGGCCGGAACATCCTGGCCTGGCTGGCCCTGCTGGTGACGATCAACCCGGCGCTCGCCACGCCCCAGCCCACGGCGTTCACCGGCCTCGGGACCTTCGGAGCCTTCCGGGCGCGGCGGGCCCATGCCATCAACGAGTTCGCCGAGGTCGTCGGTGTCGGCGTGAGTGCGGCGGGGGACTTCCACGGGTTCCTGTGGAAGGATGGAGTGGCCTACGACATCGGCGATCCTGGTGGCATGGGATTCACCGTGGCCTTCGACATCAACGACTCCGGCGTCATCGTGGGGGATTCCCAGGGAAGCAACGGACGCCGGGCCACGCAATGGTCGGGTTTCCCGCCCGTCTTCGACGCGGATCTCGGGGTGTCGGGAGGCATCGAGTCGCTGGCCCTCGGCATCAACAATGCGGGCGAGATCTGCGGGCGCAACGATCTGGGACTCGGTCCCTGGCTCCATGTTCCCGGCTCGGGGGTGGTGGGCCTGCCCTCGCTTCCCGGCAACCAGGGAAACCTCGGCTTTGCCTACAAGATCAACGATGCCGGCTACATCTCGGGATTGACCCGGAATCCGGGGAATCCGCACCAGAACTTCGCGGTGCTCTGGGATCCGCAGGGCAGCGTCCTCGATCTCGGGCTACCCCCGGGTACCGACGAGGCCAACGGCCGCGACGTGAACGCCTCTCTCGTGGTCGCGGGCGAGTCCTACATCGGTGACAACCTGCAGAGCGGAATCGCCCGCGCGACGCTCTGGACTCCGGTTGCCGGGGGCGGCTACTCGGCGGCCTTGCTGCCCTCCCATCCTGTCCTGAGCGGCGCCAGCTTCGCCTGGGGACTCAACGACGCGGGAAATGCGGTCGGCTCGATCAAGGATGGCACGGGCACCAACCACGCCGTACTGTGGAGCAACGGTGTCGCCACCGATCTCAACGACCTGATCGACCCGTCCAGCGGCTGGTTCCTGTCGGAGGCGCTGGATCTCAACGAGGCCGGATTCATCGTCGGTCAGGGCATCAATCCTGCCGGCCAGATCGAGGCCTTCCTGATCGGGGTGGCGGGCACCGGTGGCCCGGCCGACTCGGATCCACCGGTCGTCGACATCACCGCGCCGCTGGACGGCGTGGTCCTGAGCTCGGCGTCGGTCCCGGTGAGCGCGGATGTCACCGATGCCTCGGGTACGACCGTGACCTCGTCTCCGGCCGGCGTCAGCGCCACCCTGGCTGCGGGGGGAGGTATGGCCAGCGGTACGGTCACGTTGCTCACGGAGGGAGCCAACACGATTTCCGTCAACGCGGTCGATGACGCGTCCAACACCGGGGGCGACTCCGTGACCGTCACCCTCGACACCATCGATCCCGCCCTCGACATCGTCTCCCCGGCGGGCGGAACCGTGTTTGGCGCCTCTCCCATCGACGTGACGGTCGACGTCATCGACGCCACCGCGACCACGGGTGATGTGAACGGCGATGCCTTCAGCCTGGCCGCAGGCGGTGGCCAGCACCTCGCCAGCGTCGCCCTCAGCGAGGGCAGCAATCTCATCACCGCATCGGCCGCGGACGAGGCGGGCAACACGGAGAGTGCCTCGGTCTCGGTGATCCTCGACCTGACCGCCCCCATCGTGACCGTGGACTCGCCGCTCAACGGCGCCCTCTTCGGCCCCGGTTCCGAGATCATCGGCGTCACCGCCACCGTCGATGACCTCACCGCCACCACCACCAGCTCGGTGCCCACCGGTGTCTCCGATGTGCTGCCGGCCGGGGGTGGAATCACCAGCGGAGTGGTCAGCCTCACCGAGGGCTCCAACCTGATCACCGTGACCGCCACCGATGCCGCGGGGCGCGCGGGCTCGGACTCGATCTCGGTGGTGCTGGACACGACCCCCCCGTCGGTGACGTTCGACTCCCCTCAGGCCGGAGATCCCGTCCGCGGGGTGGTGGACTTCCACGTCCAGGTGTCCGATGCCTTGCCCGGCTCGGGCATCGGCAGCGTCGACCTCCTCGTCGACGGCTCCCTGCACGCGGTCTATGCTGCAGGCCCCTACGAGGCATCTCTTGACACCACCGCCCTCGCCGACGGAAGCCACACCCTGAGCGCGACCGCCACCGACGGCAAGGGAAACGACACCACGGCCGGCATCGGCGTCCTGGTCGACAACACCCCACCCGCCCTCTCGATGCTCGACCCGCTCGACGGAGCGGTTCTCGGCGGGACGATCCCGTTCGATGTCTCCGCCAGCGACGGCGGCTCCGGGCTGGTCGCGATCACGATGTCGGCGGGCGGTGTGGCACCAACGGGCGATGCCTCGATCACGTACGGAACCCCGGCGTCCGCGGATACGCGGTTCGGGAGCGAGAATACCGCGCGGTGGCCGGACGGGCCGCTGACCCTGAGCGCGACCAGCGTCGACGCCGCCGGCAACGAATCGCTGCAGAGCGTCACCGTCACCGTCGACAACACGGCACCGCAGAAATCCCTTCTGGCGCCGACCGACGGCGATGTCGTGACCGGCACCCTGGCCATCCAGGCGGATGCTCAGGACTCCAATCTGAGCTCGATCGAGATCAAGGTCGATGGCGTCTCGCAGGGAACCTCGGCCACCTCTCCCTTTACCGTCAACTTTGACACTTCCCAGAGGCTGGACGGCACCATGTCCGTGGACGTGATCGTCACCGATGCCGCCGGCAACGCTTCGTCCTGTTCGGCGAGTGTGACCGTGAACAACATCGCGTACCGGGCCACGCCGGCGACGCTCAATCTCAAGTCGAAGGGCAATGGCCCCGTCTTCGCGCACCTGGAAGGTGTAAGCGTGGGGCTCTTGATCCCCACCGAGAATCAGACACTCGAGCTGCGTGTGCCGGGTGGCAGCCCGGTGCTGGCCACGGTCGGCTTCTCGGGTGACGATGCCACCACGGATGCGGATGGAGACGGGCTTCCCGAGCTCCAGATCCGTTTCGACCGGAAGGACCTGATCGCTTCCATCAAGGCGGGGATCGCCGCCGGGATGATCCAGGCCAACACCACCGTGGACGTGACGTTGACCGCCGGTGGCGGTACGTTCGAGCTGGGGACCCACAACGTCCGGATCAAGGGGAGCTGATCGGTGACATCGAGGCGATGGCTGGTGGTGCTCATGGTGATCACGGCCTCGGGGATGCTGTGGGCGGGAGCACAGGTGCTGGGGACCGGCGAGGGCGTCCCGGCGGGAGCCGGACCGGTGTCCGTCGAGGAGCCCTTGCCTCCCGCACTACCAGCGATCTCTCCGGGACGGCCTTCCTCACCCGGGGCCGCGTTCGCGGTCCCGGGTGAGCTTCCCGACGAGGTGACAACTCCCGGGGAGCTCAGAAACCTCGCTCGTTTCGTGAACGAGTCGACGCGCGAGGATGTCCCCGGGCTGAGAGGTCTCGCACTGCACGCGACCGACCCGCTGGTGGCGGCAAACGCCCTCCGCGGGCTCTCGCGTCTGGGAGCGGTCGCCGACGATGCGGAGATCCTGGCTCTTGTCGAGGACCCGCGGATCCGGGTCCGGCAGGAGGTCATCCGTGCTCTCGGGGAGAGCGGTAGTGCCACCGCGCTCGGGACCCTGATCCGTCAGATCGACGTCGAGGATCCCAGGCTGCGCCTTCTCGTCATCCAGGCGCTGGGTCGGCTCGGGGATCGGGCCGCCCGCAAGCCTCTGGTCGAGATCGCCGGAAGCGCAACGAGCTCCGAGGTCGAGAAGGTCTTCGCCCGTGAGGCGCTGGATCGGCTGGATCCGTCGGGCGCACCGGGGCGGCGTCGCAGGCCCTGACCCTCGGGCGGGACGTGCAGGGGTGGGGTCAGGGCGGGCCATGGCGGTGCAGGCAACCTCCGAGGCCAGTGCGGCCCTTCCGCTGGCCAGGCCTTGCCGGTACCCTCTGGTCCTGGCCTGTCCGACCCCTGGCGGCGAGGAACCACCGTGACCCTGGAGATCGGCTTCGTCTTGGTCCTCCTCCTCGCCTCGCTCGTCCTCTTCGTGACCGAGCGGCTGGGAATGGATGTCGTGGCTCTGCTCGTCCTGGCCACCCTGGCCGTGAGCGGGGTCGTCTCCACCGACCAGGCGCTCTCCGGCTTCAGCAATCCGGCCGTGGTGACGGTGTGGGCCATGTTCATCCTCAGCGCGGGGCTGACCAGGACGGGGGTGGCCGAGGTCATCGGAAGAAATGTCCTCCGCTGGGCCGGGCGCAGCGAGGCGGGCATGGTGGCGATCATCATGCTGACCGCGGGAGGGCTGTCGGCGTTCATGAACAACATCGGCGTGGCCGCCCTCATGCTGCCGGTGGTGGTGAGCGTCTCGCGCCGGACCGGCCAGGCACCGTCGAGGCTCCTCATGCCGCTGGCCTACGGGTCTCTCCTGGGCGGCCTCACGACCCTGATCGGAACGCCCCCCAACCTGCTCATCAGCAACCTGCTCCGCGATGAGGGGCTGGCGCCGTTCACGATGTTCGATTTCATGCCCGTGGGGCTGGCCGTGATGCTGGCCGGGATCGCCTTCATGGTGCTTCCCGGACGCCGACTCCTGCCCCGACGGGACCCGGTGCAGGAGTCCACCGCCCGGCACGCGGCGGGGTTGCCCCATGAATATCGTCTGAGCGAGCGATCGGCCGTCCTGAGGCTCCCCGCCGGGACTCCTCTTTCGGGCTGGACGCTCGAGAGGAGCCGCGTGGGCTCGGCCGCGGGATTGAACGTGTTCGCCATCGTGCGTGGCTCGAAGACCCACCTCGCTCCGGGGCCCGCCTTCGTCCTGCAGCCTGGAGATCGCCTGCTCGTCGAGGGAAGGCTCGACCGCCTGAACGAGCTGCGCGGCTGGTGCGAGCTGGCCGTGGAGCAGGAGGATCCCGGACTCGATCGGCTGGTCTCCTCGGAGCTCGGGCTGGCCGAGCTCGAGCTGTCCCCCGGATCCTCGCTCATCGGACGGAGCCTGGAGCAGGTCGCGTTCCGGGACAAGTACCGCGCCATCGTCCTCGCCGTCCGGCGCGGCGTGACGGTCCTCTACCTGAACCTCGCCGACACCCGACTCGAGCCGGGAGATCGTCTGCTCGTTCACGCCCGTCATGCCGATCTCCAGGTCCTGCGGAATGCCTCCGATTTCATCGGCTCCAGGACGGTGATCGAAGCCGACCTGAGCGAGCCCTACCGGCTCCGGGAGCGGCTCTTCATGGTGCGTGTTCCCGGCGACTCCCTGCTCGTGGGGAGGACCCTTGCCGAGAGTCGCATGGGGGACGCTCTCGGGCTGGGTGTGCTCGGGTTGCACCGGGCAGAAGAAACGGTGCTTCTTCCCGGAGCCCAGGAGCGCCTTTAGGCCGGGGATCGTCTCCTTCTGCGCGGCCATCGGGATGGACTCACGGCCCTGAGCGGCTTCATCGGGCTCGAGATCGAAACGCAGTCGGAGCAGGCCCTGCCCTCACTCGAGTCCGAGGAGGCGGGTCTCGTGGAGGCAATGCTGTCGCCCCGGACCACCCTGGCGGGGAGGACGCCCCGCGAGCTTCACTTCCGCGAGCGGTATGGCCTGCAGGTGCTGGCCATCCTGCGCGAGGGAACCGCCCTGCGTTCCGACCTCCGCGACCTTTCTCTCCGCTTCGGCGATGCGCTGCTCCTCCTGGGTCCGCTCGAGAAGAGGCGGCTTCTGTCCCGGGAGCCGGACTTCCTCGTGCTCACCGACGCCGACCAGGAAGTGGCCGACACCCGGCGCGCCCCTCTCGCCGTGTCGATCATGGCTCTGGTGCTTCTTCCCGTTCTCTTCGGCTGGATCTCCATCGCCATCGCCGCGGTGGCCGGGGCCGCGGTGATGGTGGCCACGCGCTGCCTGACCATGCAGGAGGCGTACCGGGCCATTGAGTGGAGAGCCATCTTCCTGATCGCGGGCATGCTTCCCCTGGGTGCTGCCATGCACGACACGGGCGCCGCCGGGCTTCTTGCCGATGGCCTTCTGCGTGCCGTCGGCTTCCTGGGACCCTGGGGCGTTCTCCTGTGCCTCTATCTCGTCACGGCCGCGGCGACCATGATCATTCCCACCGCGGCTCTCGTGGTTCTGATGGCGCCGATCGTGTTCCGGGCCTCGGCGGAGGTGGGCCTCTCCCCCCACGCGGCCATGATGGCGGTGGCGATGGCGGCCTCGGCCAGCTTCACCAGCCCCATCGCCCATCCCGCCAACATCCTGGTCATGGGACCGGGCGGCTACCGATTCATCGACTACGTCAAGGTCGGGGTGCCCCTGACCCTCGTGGTCTTGCTGGTGGTCCTGCTGGTGTTGCCGCACTTCTGGCCGCTGGTCGTGTGACGCCGGTGGGTCCGCATGTCTTGCGCAAGGCGACGCAAGCGTCGCGCGGCGGCCGGTGACAGATCCCGCCGGGAGTCACAGGTAGCGCAGCCAGGCGTCGGCTCTCCGTTTCTTGAGGCTTCCGAACCATCGACATGCCGGGTACAGCATGAGGTTGGCGAGGACCGTGACGCCGTAGAGCAGGGATAGGCTCCAGGTGGTTCCCTCGGGAGGAGCCGGGCTCCCCATGGGATGGTTGGTGAAGAGCCAGGGGCTCACCTCGCCGAGCCGGATCCAGGAGACGAGGAGAGCCAGCCCGTGGATCAAGGGGATGTGGAGCAGGTAGTAGAACATCGGCACGCGGCCGAGGTCGGTGATGGGGCGGAAGAGCCTGGCGGGGAAGCGTTCGAGGAGCGGAATCACGGCAATCGTCGGTCCCAGGGTCATGAGCAGGAAGGCGAGCGACGCCGGATACTTGGTCGTGTTCAGAAATGCCTGCAGGCTCGGCATGGTGCCCGGACCACTTGCTGCCGCCCAGGGTCTCGGATCTCCGTAGAGATTGCAGCCCCGCAGCAGGCAAAAGAGTCCGATGGCGGAGAGGCCGAGGATGGTGCAGACGCGATTGCGCCGCTCCGGTTCGAGGGTCAGCACCTTGCCGAAAGTAAAGCCGGTGGCCATGACCCCGATCCAGGGGATGAGGGAGTAGAGAACGATCAGCGAGAAGCCGTTCCCCAGGGCGATCGGACCCCCGACAAAGCCCAGGTAAAGGATCTGCCAGATGCCGAGGAATCGACCCTCCACGAGCACGGGAATCAGCTCCCGCAGATGGGGATCCACGAGATTGTGACACGTGATGATGACGAGCCCCACCGTTCCCACCACCCCCACGGGAAGCAGCGAGAGAGCGGCAAGCGAGATCATGCACCAGCCGATGGCCCAGATCACGCCTGCCATCAGAAACGTGTCGAGGTTGAAGGTCCAGGCGAGACGGAGCACGGTGAGCTCGAGGAAGATCAGCCACGCGCCGCGAGTCAGGAGAAAGCGAGGCAGATCGTCGTGCTTCCGTCCGTAGAAGAAGGCGCTGGTTCCGGCGAGAAAGACGAAGGCCGGGGCACAGAAGTGCGTGATCCAGCGGGTAAAGAAGATTCCGGGTGAGGGCCCGCCGGCGGGCAGACCGGAGTAGACCCTGGCGTGGTCGAGAGACATGAGGAGCATGACCGCCCCCCGGAGGACGTCGATGGATGCGATGCGGGAACGCGTCATCGGACGGGTTTTTTTCTGGCGTGGATGAACATGCGGGGGCTCTCGGCGGCATAGACCTCTCCCCGGTGTCCCCCCTCGACCTTGACGATGGTCAGCCCGGCCGCCCGGAGCATCAGCTCGATCTCGTACCGGAAGATCGGCCGCCACGTGACCGAGTAGGGTCGACGCGTGACGACCCCGCTCTCGTCCGTCTCGTCGTACCACCCCTGCAGCCGCTGGCAGTGCGACGCATCCAGGGGGCTCAGGGTCGCAAAGCGGGTGTACTGGCGGCCGGTGTGGGGATTCCGCCGGGTGAAGAACGGCTTCGGGACGGGATCGCCCTGGAGGGGCAGCCGCAGCGGATTCACGATGTCGATCACCAGGAGGCCATCGTTGGCGAGATGCGCGGCGATGGCGGAGAGGGCCGAGCACTGGTCGGTGAAGTCGGTCAGACACAGAAGGCTGTTGAAGGCGAGGATGGACAGCGGAAAGTCCCGCCGTGCGAGGGCCAGGCGGGTGATGTCCTGCTCGACGATGGTGATCCGGTCCCGAGCCTCTTCGGCGCATTCCATCTTGCTCCGGAACTGGCGGATCAGCTCCCGGGACAGGTCGACCCCGACCACCTCGAGGCCGGCCTCGGCGAGGGGCAGCGCCACGCGCCCGGTGCCACAGCACGGCTCCAGAACCGGTCCGCCCGTCTCGGAGGCGATCTCGACATACCGGGACACGTCGAAGCGAAGGCCCTGGTAGACCGTGACCTCGTCGAAGTTCTCCGGGAAGCGGCAGTGGGTCTGGCCCGGAAAATCTCCGTCGTAGTAGTGATTGATGGCGCTGTGGTCGTCATTCCAGACGTTCATCGTCCCCTCCTCGTTCTGGCCAGCTTGACCGGCTTGTTCGATTCGAAGATGCGGGCCAGCGCCAGCTCGGAGAGGCCAGCGATCCGGTGTTTCTTCAGGGAGAGGAGCACGGAGCCACCGTGTTCCATCTCGTGGATCAGTCCGGCCGAGCGCAGGATGTGGATGTGGTGGGACACGGTGGGCTTGCTGACGGACAGGGTCCTGGCGAGCTCGATCGATGTCCGAGGCTTGTGGCCGATGAGCGAGACCATGGCAAACCGCGTCGCATCGCCCAGGGCCCGGAAGATCAGCGCGATGTCAGGGGGCGTATCGGCGTCGTTGTGGCCACTCTCCGCCGAGAACAGGTCGGGCTCGAGGTAGGGAAACCATGGGCGCACGTCTCCCGGTCCCTTCTGGACCGTCCAGAGGCGTTGGACATTGAACACGGACGGAGTGAACGTACACGGCCCCATGGCCGCCACGGGGAGTGCGGAACCGCCGCGCAGGGCGCGCAGGATCCCCTTCCTCGGATCGTACTCGACGGGAAGAAGGGTGTGGCGCAGGAGCTCCGGGAGCGAGCACGACGCGAAGAGACGGCGCTTTTCCTCGACGGATGATTCGAGCCCGGGAAGCAGGACCGTCCAGGTCTCGGAGAACGTCGCCTCCCAGAAGCCACGAAGGGTCGCCACGAGATCACGACGGAAGCCATCGGGATCGTTCACCACACGCGTGAGCGCCTGCGTCGCCGGCGAGGTCTTCTCGATGGGAAAGAGCCCGATGTAGGCGAGCCACTCCCGCTTGGCGCGCGGCACCCTCCCCATGGCGCTCGCGGCATCGAGGCCTTCGTCGAGCAGCGCGGCGACGGCACGATCGATGTGGAGCAATCCGCCCAGAAAGCGTTCCTGGAGCATTCGCGTGGGAGTGGAGCTCAGCTCCGAGACGAGGGAATCGATGTCCCGGGTCGGACCGATGGTCAGGATGTCCGGCACTGCGGCCCACATGCCGCTCGGCAAGTCGAGAGCCCAATCACGTCGCGGGAAGGCGGCGAGGGAGCGTTCGCGCCACGCCGGGAAGGGAGTCTCATCGGGAAGGGACAGCACCTGCAGTCCGAAGAAGATCTCGGGGTGAAGGCTGACGTCGAAGCGCGCCTCGATCTGCCGGGTTCGCGTTTTGATCATGGTTAGATATTAATCTAACCGGATGGAATCGCCAAGGGCCTATCTCACGTTTTCTCCGGGCGGTGGCCCCGGCCCTGTGCCTGGCCGGGGTCATCCGGGCGACGGCCGGGGGAGCCACGCCAGGCGACAGCGGGCCATGGGTTTCCATCACTCGACCCATCGAGAGGCGCGGAGAATGGCGCCGGCCGCCAGAGCGCAACCCGTCTCGTTGGCATGGACGACGTCGGCAAAGAGGTTGCCCTCGGCCTTGAGGAACACATCCACCAGGCTCACGACCCGGACGTGACGCTCCGAGCTCACGTTGGCCGTGATCTCCTGGTAGTGGATGAAACGCGGGTCGTGGTTCAGAATCTGATCCCGGTAGGGCCAGATCACGAAGAGGCGCTCGAAACCGTTCTCGATGCAGACCCGATCGATTTCCGCCAGCGTCTCCGCGAACTCCAGCGGCGCAAGGCGCGGAGCTTCGCCCTCCTGCCCGCTTTCCCGGGACTCGCCGCCGGTGGAGACGAGCATCTGCCTCAGCCCGCAGTAGAGTCGGCTCTCGAGGAGGATATCCTCCCACCGGCTGAAGGTCAGACGCCGTGCGATCTGGAGGTCGGACCGGGACCCCCAGGAGTTGGCGTCGTTGAAGCCGAAGCAAACGACCACGAGGTCGGGCCGCAGCTCGATCCCGCGTTCTTTCAGGAACCTCAGGCCCTGAAAGGCCGTGTAGCCCGGCACCCCGGCGTTGATGACCTCGACGTCGAGGCCGTTTTCGCGCAACATCTCCTGGAGGAGTGCCGGCCAGGTCTCGTCGTTGTCGACGCCCACGCCGAAGGTGCAGGAATCCCCCAGGGCCAGGACACGCGGCTTCGTCTTGCGTGCCGCGATCGCAGGAGAGCGCAGTCCGTCCCGGGTGCTGACCACGAAGTCGAGCTCGTCGTCGAAGATCTTGCCCGTGATGCGAAGGTTGTCGAGGTTCTTTTTCAGGCGCCAGAAGAGGTGGGAGTCGAACTCCATCGCCTCGTTGAGCGAGGGGAGCCCGGCCACCCGGATGATCTCGGCCTGGCGCTCGTGGAGGCCCAGGTCGAGAGGAGCGATGACGAGCCGTGCCCCGACCTCGAGCAGAAAGAAGGCGAGGGCGACGGTGATCGCCGCGTAGATCGTCTTCTTCCACCAGCGCAGGGTGGGAGTCGCCCCGCTCACTTCGGTGTCCTCGCGAACCGCGGCTCGCCTCCCGCGCCTACCATCCCCCACGCTTCCCGGTATGCCGTTGCATCTCGCGCTCGTGCTCCTGCTTCTTGAGGCTCTCGCGCTTGTCGTGGGTCTTCTTTCCTTTCACCAGGGCCAGCTCGACCTTCACCAGACCGCGTTCGCTCAGGTAGAGGGACAGGGGCACGAGGGTCAATCCCTCTTCCTTCACCCTGGCGCCGAGCTTGACGATCTGGGCCCGGTGAAGGAGGAGCTTCCGCCGGCGTTTGGGCTCGTGGTTGGTCCAGCTCCCCTGCTTGTACTCGCCCACGTGAAGGTTGCGCAGGTGGATCTCGCCGTCCTGGATCATGGCGAAGGAGTCGACGAGGTTGACGTCCCCCGCCCGGAGGGATTTGACCTCGGTGCCCTGGAGGACGATGCCCGCCTCCATGCTCTCGATGATGTGGAACTGGAAGCGAGCCTTGCGATTCGAGACCAGGATCTTCCTCTCGTCCTTGGTCTTCTGCTGCTTCTTGCCCATTTGGTGGGACGCCCCGCCCTTTTTCCGGATGTCAGTTGAATCGGACCCCAAAGGGTATTAAACCTGCGGGTTCCGCAAGTCGTTCGAATTGCCGAAGTGGCGGAATGGCAGACGCGCCAGGTTCAGGACCTGGTGAGGGTAAACCTCATGGGGGTTCGAGTCCCCCCTTCGGCATCAGTATTGCTTGGCTCCGCACCTGACGGTGCTTCGCACCGTTTCCGGGATTGCGGAGGCCTGCGGCCTCCGCCCCTGCCTGCCACGCAGTGTGGCTTCCCGCGCAAGGATACCGCCGCCCCCCGATCGCTTCCGGGCCTCTCCCTCCTCCCCCCTCTCACTCCTCGCCCAGGAACGGATAGCGGTAGTCCGTGGACGGCACGAAGGTCTCCTTGATGGTCCTCGGCGTCGACCAGCGCAGGAGGTTCAGGAGCGACCCCGCCTTGTCGTTGGTCCCCGAGGCGCGGCTGCCCCCGAAGGGCTGCTGCCCCACCACCGCCCCCGTGGGTTTGTCGTTGATGTAGAAGTTCCCGGCGGCGTGGGAGAGTCGGCTCATGGCCGTCTCGATGGCCGCACGGTCCCGGGCGAAGATGGCGCCGGTGAGGGCATAGGGCGAGGTGGTGTCACAGAGCTCGAGGGTTTCTTCGAAGGATCCGTCTTCGTAGACGAAGACGGTCAGAACCGGTCCGAAGAGCTCGACCTCCATGGTCTTGAACCTCGGGTCCTTGGCCTCGATGACCGTGGGCTCGATGAACCAGCCCTTCGCGTCGTCGAAGCCGCCTCCGCACAGGACTTCCGCCGCGGAGGAACCCCTGGCGAAGAGGATGGCCTCGGTGATGGTCTTGAACGCCCCCTTGTCGATGACCGCCCCCAGGAAGTTCCGGAAGTCGGTGATGTCTCCCATGGCGAGAGAGGAAACCTCGGCCACGAGCTCATCCTTGATCGATGTCCAGATCGAGCGGGGCACGTAGGCCCTCGAGGCGGCGGAGCACTTCTGGCCCTGGTATTCGAAGGCGCCCCGGACCATGGCGGTCACGAGCGATGTGGGATCAGCCGATTCGTGCACGAAGATGAAGTCTTTGCCGCCCGTCTCCCCCACCAGGCGCGGGTAGCAACCGTAGGAGGCGATGTTGCTGCCGATGGTCTTCCACATGCCCTGGAACACGTCGGTGGAGCCGGTGAAGTGCACTCCGGCCAGGTCCCGGTGGGCCACCACGGGATTGCCCACCTCACCCCCCGAGCCGGGAATGAAGTTGATGACGCCGGGAGGAAGGCCTGCCGCCTCGAGGAGCTTCATCAGGTACCAGTTCGAGAAGACGGCGGTGCTCGCCGGTTTCCACAGCACCGTGTTGCCGAGGAGCGCGGGGGCCGTGGGAAGATTGGCGGCGATGGAGGTGAAGTTGAACGGGCTCACCGCGAACACGAAGCCATCCAGCGGCCGCGCCTCGAGGCGGTTCCACATGCCGGTCGGCGAGAGCGGCTGGTCCGAGAGGAGCTGGGTCAGGTAGAAGGGATTGAACCGGAAGAAGTCGATGGCCTCGCACGCGGCATCGATCTCCGCCTGGTGGACCGTCTTGGACTGCCCCAGCATGGTCGAAGCGTTGAGGGTATCGCGCCAGGGACCGGCCAGGAGCTCGGCGGCGCGCAGGAGGACGGCCGCGCGCGCCTCCCACGGCAGCGCCCCCCAGTCCTTCCGTGCTCGGCCCGCCGCCGCCGCCGCCGCCTCCACTTCCTTGGGGCCCGCCTTGTGGTAGGTGGCGAGCACGCGCTTGTGGTCGTGAGGGCAGCGGATCTCTCCCGTCTTGCCTGTCCGGACCTCCTCGCCCCCGATCACGAGCGAGATCTCGACTCCACCCGCCGAGAGCTCGGCGAGCCTCTTCTTGAGGGAGGCCTTCTCGGGTGAGCCCGGAGCATGGTCGCGGACGGGTTCGTTCCGGGGCTCGGGCACGCGACTGAGGGACTGGGACATGGTTCTCCGTTCCGCTCCTTGAGGGGCCCTCCCCCGATGGTGGGCCCTGCCTCGAGGAAGCGGAACGGCTCAGCCCATGCAGGCCCTGACCGCATCCTCGACCGAATCGTGGAACCCGGCGCCCTTCTGTGTGAGGCCGGCCTTGAGCAGGCTCGCCATCTCGTCGGGAAGACGGGTCACGATGATCTTTTTACCCATTTCGGAGGCCTTGTCCACGAACTCGATCACGTACCGGCCGAGCTTGAGGGGCAGGAAACCCACGTCGCCGAAGGAAACGATGAGGGTCTCCTTCTTGTTCTTGCTGGCCTTGGCGACCACCTCGTTCAAGGCCATTTCGAAATCGCGCTCGTGAATGGGCGTGAAGTCCGGGTTCATCAGGCGAAAGACGTCGTACTTCCGCTCGTGGTCGGCTTGGATCTGCATCAAGGCCTCCTGTCGGCTCTCCCCGATTCGCCCGCGAAGATTCTCCCCCTCGCGCCATGCTCGGGCCGCGGCTCCCGGGGAAGTACGGCGGGACAGGGGTGTGGGTCAGGGTGCCCCGGGAGCAGCCGCCCGGACCGGGCTCGGGCCCGCTCCATGGCGCCGTGAACCATTTTAGGGATGGGCTGCGACTCCGTAAAGCTCCGAATGTCGGTCCGGGCGTCCCCTCAAAGGAAGCTCGACCAATAGACAACGTAAAGGTATTTATGGTAGATAATTATGATGATCGATGCGGCCGGACGAAGTCCGGTCCGGCCCCGCTCGGGGCCTGTTTTGCCCCGAATCTCGATTCGGGTCCGCTTCCCCCTCCGCGGGCCCCGAGTTCCGGTAGCCCAGGCTCTCCGCCGCGTGCTCTTGGCCGATCACCTCTGCCCCCTCGAGGTCGGCGATGGTCCTCGCCACGCGCAGGCAGCGGGCGTAGCCCCGGGCCGACACGAGGTGGCGCTCGAGGGCGGCGCGGAAAAGGCTCCGGGCCTCCGCGGTCGTGGCACACAGCGTCTCCAGATCGCTCGCGGGAATCCGGGCGTTGGATCTCCCCTCGCGGCCGGCCAGCCTTTTTTCCTGCAGGGAACGCGCCCCGGCGATCGCTTGCCGCGCCTCGTCCGTGGTCATTCCCCGGGGCGGGGCCAGAAGCGCCTCCGCGCTGGGCGGCAGGAGCTCGACCTGGAGATCGATGCGGTCGAGGATCGGCCCCGAGAGCCGCGAGCGGTAGCGATCGACCTGAGCGGGAGAGCAGCGGCAGTGGCGGGTCGGGTGGCCGAGGTCGCCGCAAGGACACCCCTGCGTTGCCAATGTGCCATGAGCGGATCCGCATCGGAAAACCGCGCCCCCTGCCCCCGGGGTACCCGAGGGACCCGAAGACCTTCGGTGAGCGCCTGCGGAAGCGCAGGCTCGACGTGGGGCTCACTCAGGAAGAGTTGGCCAGGAGGATTGGCTGTTGGCCGGAGCAGGTCGGGATCTGGGAGAGGGATCAGTCCCGGCCTCTCGCCCGGCGGTGGCCAGGGATTCTCGAGGTCCTCGGCGAGGACGTTCTCCCCGCCGGGACCGATTTCCCTTCTCGGCTCCTGGCGGCTCGGAAGAGAGCCGGACAGACCCAGGTCGAGTTCGCCGCCCGGGTCGGGGTTGATCCTAGGACGATCCTCAACCTCGAGAGGGGGCTGCGTTCGCCGCACCGGCGGACCCTCAGGAAGCTGGCGGCGATCGTGGGCCGACCATGACGCTCCGCGTCTGTCCGGAGCCCTCTCGGGCGTCCGCCCAACACGCCCAGCGTCCTTGACAACAAGGGGTGTCTGTCTCTTGAGAGAGCGGAAGACTTGCTCCCGAGGACGCGAGGATAGTCTCAGAAGTCTCAGGTCTCAGTACCACCTCACGAATGCGGGGCTGGTACTCATATCTCCAGATGTTCGGGGGCCCGGTGGCCAGGAGGCCCTGTCCGGTCGGCGGACGCTCCTCACGGATCGAGTCAGCCGTCGCAGGCCTTGACCGCCTCAGCGACCGACTCGCCAAGACCGGCGCCCTTCTTGACGAGTCCAGCCTTGAGAAGGTTCGCCATCTCATCAGGAAGGCGGGTCACGATGATCTTCTTGCCCATCTGCGAGGCCTTGTGTTTCTTCCCAAGATCCTTGAGCCGGTTTGTTAGGTTTTTTGCCAACGCTCGTTAACTCATCATGGTCAGCTACAGGTACGTCCAGCGTGAGAATTCTGTATGTAGGGCGGGGTGCCATTCAAGG